>Ga0075163_10000051_pt1 | contig 120647 bp, 137 predicted proteins | sample JI1023141ADNA_FD_71478 | JGI IMG/M metagenome (GOLD analysis project Ga0075163, IMG submission 71478) | Wastewater effluent complex algal communities from Wisconsin, to seasonally profile nutrient transformation and Carbon sequestration -... | ecosystem: Engineered > WWTP > Effluent > Algae...
AAATGAGCGATCAAAATCTTGCACGTTATTGGGACCAAAGGTCTAAAACCTGGAGTGGCATTCCAGAGCCTTTAAAACCTACAGATGAAGACATTTCTGTTTTTAATGTTATGCTTTCAAAGTATTCAAAGACAAATTCTGATGCACTAATCTTAGGTGCTACGCCAAAACTTTACACCTTAGACCAAGGCTTAGAAAGAGTTTGTGTTGATATATCTCAGTCTATGATATTAGAAAATCATAATGAAAATGTTCGATTTGTTCAAGGTAATTGGCTTCATATGCCATTCATACCTAGTAGTTCTATTGGGTATGTTGTTGGTGATGGTGTCCTAACATTGCTTAAGTTTCGAGAACAATATGAAATGTTTTTTAAGGAACTACATAGAGTTATGGAACTTGGTGCCGTATTTATTGTAAGAGTTTTTGCTCGCTCTATTCACTTAGCATTATTGCAAGGCAATGAACATGTTGATAGATTTAAAGGCTATATGGCCAAAAGCGAAGATAATCTTGTAGTGGATCACGAATTTGATATTACTTATTCCTTTCCAGACTTAATAGATGTTATTGATATTGCAGCTGAATGGTTTCCATTGATGGCCATTGAGTTCCCTCATGGGAATGTAAACTTTCCTATTCTTTGCTTTGTGAAGTCTTAATGAAAAGTATATTGTTAATGTTTTCAGGTGGCTTGGATTCTTTGGCTGCCTTATATCTATTGTTAACAGATCCTAAATATGCTGAATATTCAATTCATGTTCATCATGTTGAAATTGTTAATAAAGAATGGCGACATTTGGCAGAACGAATAGCTGTACAGAGTATCTTTAAGTATCTTAAGGATAATAAATATAAAGACTTTGATTATTCAGAGTCCTCTATTACAGTTCCTGCTATTGGTAATAACTTCCTTTGGGATACGGACATTACTAGTTTTATTTCAGGATATATGTCTTTATATGGCAACCATACTATTGCGTTTGGTGTTAATAAAGATGACTTAACCAGAGTTAATAGCAGACAAATGATGAGAGCAGCTTCTCTCTTTGGCAGCTTCTCTGATCCTAGACGTAAACTTTATCCTGTTTCCCATTTAACAAAGCAAGAGCTTTATGATCTTCTTCCCAAAGAACTTTCTGAATTGTCATGGTCATGCAGAACTCCAGTATTAGAAAATAATATTTGGACTAAGTGCAAGAAATGCCATACATGTATAAGATTGTCATTGCTAAGGATGGTTGATTATAAACCAAATACTTAGGTGTATTAAGATGAAAAAGATTATAGCATTAGCATTTATCATACTATTAACGGCCTGCGAACGTAAGACTGTTGATGTTGCAGGTAATTATGCTATTCCTCAAGAATTGTCTGATTGTATCTTTAGGCGTATGGATTCTCATACTGCTTTCTTCATTACTGTTGTTCGTTGTCCTAATAGTGCAACTACCACTGTTCAAAGCGATAAAGCTCATACGACTACGATTGTTGTTGATGGAGTTAAATATACTCCAGCTCAATAATTGTTGCTATTGATATCATAGCACTTAGCATATATAATATATTTAAATCATCAATAAGGAAGAATTAAATGGGCTTTATATATGCTTTAATATGTCCAGAATCACAAACAATTAGATATATTGGACAAACAAAAAGAACATTAAATATAAGATTGGCTCAGCATATTTCAAGATGCAAGATTGCCAAGAAGAAATATAACCATAAAGAACAATGGCTCAGAAAGCTTATATCTAATAATTCAATTGATAGCCTACAGATATTGTTAATTGAAGAATGCAATGATGATCTTCTCAATACTCAAGAAATCTACTGGATAGATTACTATTCTAATAGTTGCCAATTAGTTAATGGCACAATAGGCGGATCATATGTCCCTATATTGGTTGGTGTAGATAATCCAAATTATGGTAAGAAATTATCAGAAGAACGATTACTTAAGCTTAAGCAAAGAATTGGTGATGCTAATCCTAATTATGGAAATCACAATAAGCCTTCTGGTGAAGTTATTATAAAACGTAAAGAAGCGATGATTGTTTTTGAAAAATTTCAACAATCTAGAAAATCTGAAGAGTATAGAAAGAAGATTTCTGATATATAATTAAATACTGTCTTGGTACTAGATGAAGATTTTAAAATTATTTCTGCTTATAAAAATGCAACTATTGCTTCTGTTGCACTTGGATTTACGCGTGGTAACATAACTAATGCTATTAGAGCTAAACGTCAAATTGGTAAACAATCTAAAAATAAATATTGGGTGTGTTATGAAAAAGACCTCGGAAATTTTATATAAATATCCAAGAACGCCACACTTACCTCATAGCCCTGGCGTTACTTCTGACGATAAAATTCATAAAGATATGACTTTTTTCAATGGCAAAGAAGTTGTAGTTACACTTAAAATGGATGGTGAAAATACGACTATTGGCAATGATTATTATCATGCAAGATCTTTGGATAGCAATAATCATCCTAGTAGGAATTATGTTAAAGGATTTGCCGCTCAAGTTATTTATGGCAATCTTCCTGGTTTGTGGAGAATTTGTGGTGAGAATCTCTTCGCTAAGCACTCAATCTATTATAAAGACCTAGAGTCATACTTCTATGCTTTTTCTATTTGGGATAGTACAAATAAGTGTCTTTCTTGGGATGACACAATTGAGTGGATTAGTCTTATAGGATTGTTTCCAGTTAAGACAATCTACCGCGGTATTTACAATCAAGACCTTATTGATAAGGCTTTCTCTACTTATGCAAATGATCATGAAGGATATGTTGTGCGTCTAACGAGTGCTATTTCTTATAATGATTTTGAATTATCATTTGCAAAATTTGTTAGAGCTAATCATGTTCAGCCAAATTCTGAACATTGGATGCATTCTCAACTTATTAAAAATGAACTAAGAGAATTTTAAATTATGGCTTTATTTGGTAGCATCGTAATGATGCTTTTAGGCATATGTGTTTGTATTGCCGCTGGTCTCTTTACTATGCTTGCCAATGGTATGTCTACATCTCCTTTAACTTTTGAAGAAGTATTATTCCTTATCTACTTATATGCAGCTGGCATCTTTTTGGTTTTCTTTGGTGCATACTATTCACCAATTCATATTACGGTAATTTAATCATGGTTATGAGTCTTAAAGAATACATGGAACGGAAAGAAAGAGGCGAGGAAGTGTTTAACTTTCCTTCTAGCGGTCTTTCTAAAGATGATGCATTTTATGATGGTTTAGGCGAAATGATTGAAGAAACAGGATATATAGGTCACATGGGATGTGTTGGAATGCGCGGACATACAGGTTTAGATGATGAGCTTATTTCCTAATAGAATCTCTTGGGATGTTCCAGAAGCACCTCACCCAGGCTCCTATGGAGCCGTTAGACGCCATGATCGTCACACTGGAGTAGATATATACGTTCCTGAAGGAACTCCTGTCTATGCCCTTGAAGATTGCCGTGTAATTGATGTTTCCTACTTTACTGGTCCAAATGCTAAACCGCCTTGTCCGTGGTGGGAAGAGACTTGGGCTGTCACTGTGATAAATAAAAGCTCTACTTATTTATTGTATGGTGAATTAACTCCTGTTGTTCTTGAACATGATCAAAGAAAAGCTGGTGATATCATTGGCTATGTTAAAAGAGTCTTAAAGACAGACAAAGGCTTACCCGTATCAATGCTTCATGTTGAAATGTATAGTCATTTATTAGATGAACACCCTTACTGGCATCATGATGAACCTTCTCCGTATGGCTTATTAGATCCAACTTCATATTTAAAGCAATTTAAATAAACCTCTTTACTGGAGATATGGCTGAGTTAATTATGGATAATTATGAATTCAAAACAAAAAGGTAATATTGGAATTGGCATGGCTATTGCCCATTTCACAAAACTTGGACTTACAGTATCTTTGCCTCTTACTGATAGTCAAGATTATGATATTATTGTAGATATAGACGGTGTTTTACAAAAAGTGCAAGTAAAATATACTGCAAGTAAAGCAACTAGTAATCACTACATAGTGCCATTAAGATCTATTAGCGGTACTACTCGAAAAATTTATAAAACCATCATAGAAACAGATATAGACATTTTGTTTATATATTCTGAAGATGGTAACTCTTATTGTCTTTCAATTAATGATTTGTCCAATGTTAATATGTTGACACTGAATGAAGAATTTAAAGAAAAATATTTAATTAAATAGTGAGTTGGATGAGCGGTTTAAATCGGTATCCTGCTAAGATATTACTCGTACTAATAATACGGGTCGTGGGTTCAAATCCCACACTCACTGCCACTAACTATCTCCGCCAATTTAACTATTCCTTCTGGAAACAACTGTGAACTTTATTATGAAATTTATTGCTAAACTGTTTAGCAAACCTTCTGCACCATTGACTATCAATGATGTCGTATCTCAATTTTCTAAGATGATTAAAGATCTTAATACCATTGCAGACAATCAACGTGCTTCCATTACTTCTTGTGATTTAAGTATTCAAGCGCTTGAAGTGAGAAAAGCTAACAATTAGGTTGAACTTAATCGTGCAACCGCTATTGCTGAAAAAATCAATAACATTATTGAATAATTCCTTTAGCATTTAAAAGGATGTTTATATGTCTGCTCAATCTTATGAATCTCATCGCATGGGGTTAATGGGATATATTGATGATCGTCCGAGCTTCATGTCTTATGGGGATGAAATTCATGCCAATGAGTATGAACATATGCGTATGATTACTCTAAAAGAGAGGTCCAAATCAATGGCACAAACTGCTATTCCCGTCCTTACGGCACCTTGGGATAAGCCAGTATTGTCTTTAACTGATAATACTGCGTATACCTACAATCCTTATCTTTCTCAAGCGGATAAGTTGTATGAGGTAAGCCCTTCAAGTATTGCGTCTTATTTAAAGGAATTGAATAAACGTTTTGCCTTGACTCATGGTCAAAAACTGTTCTTTATGTATTCTGCAAAGATTACTGATTATTTCTATGCTAATACGGGTAGAACTTATCGCAAAGCTGATGATGATGTTTATGAGATGATTTGTGAAATTGTTTACTCATCTTATAGAAATGGATCTGATGGAATACGCGATGGACTTGGTGAAACAAGTGGTGATAGACCAGGCTTAATGCATAATCTTAGAAGATATTTTTCTAATATAAAAGCAACCCTTCCATGTAAGATGAATTTTGGAATGACCACTCCGTACTTTGGATGTGGTGGCGACTCTTTATATGATGCTATTAAATCAAATATTTTTCTAATTGATAACAGAAAGCATGTTCCTTTTGATAAGGATATGTATGTTGAAATTGATGCTGCTGAAAATTTTGATTTAACTCATAGAGTGGACAATAAGATGACTAGTTTCATTAGAAGTCCTTACACTTTTATGTTTGCAGTAGACTTTAATGCTTTAAGGTTTATCTTAAAATGTTTTGCCATATTGTGCGAAAATAAACATTTTGAAAAAAAAGTTGTAACTCTTGAGCAATGGTCTCCTGCAAAAGTTGATGCAGACTTTAAAGAGTTTTTAGATCCTATTATTAAATTACCTCAGATACAGAAGAATATCGTGGCCTCACCAGTTAACACTACCGCTGAAGCATTAAGTTCATTAGCAGTTCTTAAAGCTGCTAAAACTAAAGCTGCCCCTAAACCAACTGCTACTATTGTAGCGAAGAGTGATAAAACGACTACATTGTCTACACAAGTCGATCAAATTAAAGATGCTAACTTACAAGCTTTTGCTTTAGCTGGTAAAATTGAAGCTGGTAAAGCTGTCATTGCTTTAATTAAAACCCAATTAGCTGATAAAGTTCCAGAAGGACTTACAATTTGGACTCAGCATCCAGCTTTTGATTTAATCGTTGCAAACTTAGCAAACATTGCTATTCAACAATTTGCAGCTGACCATCCAAAGGCACAGTTTGTTAACGAAGCTTTGATGATTGCTTCTGCTCAAACTCTTGTTCAAGCTTTTAACATTCCTGGTTTTATCAGAGATGTTCTTGATTCTACTAAAATTTAATTTTTAGTGACCCAAATTACGACATAGTGTAATGGTAGCACGTATAAAAATTTCTGTGATAACTTCCTTCTCCTTAATAGGATGCGATAATTACAGTTACTTCTATTGGGTAGATAAGGTCTGGGTTCGATTCCCAGTGTCGTAAATATTTTATTAACAGGGTATTGACATTATGGATATTATGCGTCTTAATATTCCACGTGATCAAAAGAAAACGGTTCGTTATTTCAATCCTCCTCGTGGATGGGCTACTGACAATGTTGTAGTAGGCGAAAGAGCTGTTGTTTATACTATTGATCATCCATCACCATTTGTAACGAATGGACAAGCATGTTACACATCTCCAGTTGTTTCTTACAATAAAGACACTGATGAGATTGAGACAGTATTCACTATTTATATTCGCATCAGAGACAATGATGAACAAATAGATTCAACCAAAACTAGTCGTAATAACTAGAAATGATTTAAGTGCTGGTTATCAATCAGTACAACCAGCTCATGCTGTAGCGCAATTTGCTGTAGACCATTATGATACTTTTAAGAAATGGGATGCAGAATCTAAGTATATTATTATTTTATCTGCTAATGATTTAGAGCATCTAAATAAACAGATAAATAAGATAAACCATCTTAATGTTGATTTTTCGGTATTCAATGAACCCGATATACAAAATCAAACAACAGCAGTATGTTTTTATGCAGAGACTGATAAAGCAATTAAAATGTTTTCTCATTTACCTCTGGCATTAAAGAATTATAGGTCATTGGTGTAATGAAAGCACAGCACCCTTTGACGGTGTTAGTTGAGGTTTGAGTCCTTGATGGCCTACCATAATTAAATTAAAACAATGCGGACGTAGCCCAGCGGTCGAAGGCACTGGATTGCAAATCCAATTAGAGAAATCTACGCGTCTGTTCGAATCAGACCGTCCGTTCCATATTTAAAATATTTAGAGATTTAAAATGACATAGATTCATCATATAGATTCAATAGTTCCTATTGTATTCCATTATAATAAACAGCATAATATTGATTCAGCAATTCCTCCTTGGGTTGTTAAAGCAAAAGGTGAAACACATTATGTTAACCATATAGATGTTGATAAAGGGATTGGCTTCTCAACTCGTGAGACACCTGATAATCCACATACTAAGGCTAGTTTAAAATTCAAAGGCAAATTAACTATTGAAAAACAAAATGATGAAATCATTGCCAAGATTTATTTGTAAATGTATTAGGTATTAATATGAAAAAGAAGAAACCAAAGCTTGTAAAGTTTAATCCTGTCGCTATGCATCAACTGATAAACAGAGGTGGTAGACATGGGCCAACTGGCAAAGCTATTCGTCGTCAACAAAAAGTTGACATTCAAAAAAATATTGATACAATATAAAAATTACATAGCGTAAAGCTATAAACCGAACATGTGTTTGTTGCAATAGATGCGGGTTACTTCTTTCTTTTGATGAAAAACCAAATATCCTGCGTCAATCTTTATCTCTTACACATTCTTATTCCTTTCCTCCTTGGATTTATATCATGAGAATCTTAGCATTAATTGCTACCATTATTTTATTAATAATCCTTTGTTGGATGTTGTTCCATACTTTGTTATTTCCATTAGCTAAGTTTGTATTCATCATTGTCTTACTCTATATGTTTGTTAAGACTTTTAAATACGCTTACTATGGTAAAGCAATTTAGTTTTTGGGTGTGCGCCAGAGCGGGAGAGCTGGGGCGGACTGTAAATCCGTTGTCTTCGACTGAATAGGTTCGAATCCTATGACACCCACCAAATATCCCGAATTAGCTTAGCTGGTCTAAAGCTGCCCCCTCTAAAAGGGCCATCACAGGTTCGAATCCTGTATTCGGGACCAATTTTTTAACGGTACAGTTCCCGAGCGGTCAAAGGGAATGTCTTGATAAGGCATCACGAAAGTTTCGCAGGTTCAAATCCTGCCTGTACCACCAATTAAAGCCCATTTAAATAAAATTATTATTTATCCAAAGCTCTTCAGTTAGTCTAGGATTAAGAGTTGCAAACTTATACGCTATAATAATTATCTGATACTAAATGGCACAATTTTAATAAAGGCTGTATATGTCCTCAATGCCATTGTTTGTAGATATGGATGGAGTCGCTTGTGACTTCAATAAAGAAGCTTCTCGTATGGTTGGAAGATCATATGAAGAATTAACTTCTCATGAAAAAATAGATTTTTGGCATTACACATTCACTCCTGAATTCTTTGAAAGATTAGAGCCTGCTCCTTTCTTAGATGAGTTTTTAGATGGTGCAATGGATTTCTTTGATGGCGATGTAAGGTTTTTAACTGCCTTGCCATTAAATAGAAAAGATTTAGCCTATCAATCTGCTGCTTGTAAAATGAATTGGGTTCGTCGTAATTGTAAGCGTGATATTCCTGTAACATTTGGTCCGTTTGCAATTGACAAACAAAGACATTGCTTAGGTAAGACTTATAGCTTATTAGATGACAACAAGAAGAATGTTGCTCAATGGCAAGCAAGAGGTGGAATAGCAGTCCATCATAAGGGTATTGACACGTTGTTAGATAGTTTAATATTATTAACGACGTAAACGAATAGGTGTCCCGCTACCTTAAATGCGGATCATAAATTGTTGCGGTGTGTCAGAAGTCTGGTATCTGGGAGGGCTCATAACCCTCTGCGTAAGCCTCGTGGGTTCGAATCCCACCTCCGCTACCATATTGTATAGAGAGTCCCATACTACGGTAATTAAAACCTGTGCTATCGTTCTCTATTCATGAGGTGTATAAGGTTTGGCCATTGTGACCTGTAAAATTGCCTTATTACATAACATAGGGTTCATATGTTGCCACTTAAAACAAAGGACGTGAGTGCCTTTGTAAGTTCCTGTGCCCTTCCACCTATTGCTTCTGGCGATATGAGTCACACCCAAGTGTGTTTAAGAGATCAGTGGCGCTAATTTAAGAGTTTGTTATGAAAATGGAAAAATTAATACCGCTTTATGACGAATTCTACGAGTCGGTTTGTAAAGTATCAGAAGATATTGATCCTCATAATAATCATAATTGGTCTTCATTGTCTATTGGCTGGGCTCTTGCTAAAGGATTGAATCCTGAAGATGCTCTTCAATTTGCACAATATGCAAGGTTTACTAAGTATTATGAAAAGAGTTAAGAGTTTCTTTAAGTGTGTTAAAACAACACAAGATCATACGCTAAGAAGAACCGATTCTGCTATTTTAATTAAGGTATTTTATACAGTATCTTATGATAATAATAAATCTACTACGTCATGTGTCTCTGTTAGATGTGCTGAACAAGATTTAGTTTCTAATAGAAAAGAAATTGCTGATCAATTAAGATCTGCAAGAAAGTTATTGCGTAGTAAATTAAAAAATTAATATCCCATCCAATGGAAGGCTTGATGCATACGAAGCATTGAATAACAGGTTCGAATCCTGTATGGGGTTCCAGTAAAGCCTTAGATAGTCTCAATATAGAACAAGTTGACCACCCATTTCTGGAAGCAGTCATCCCTGTATACTTTCTAAGCATTAATTTCAGTATGTCGGATAGCGGCAATTCCGCCACGTTTGGGACGTGGTTTATCGAAGGTTCGAGTCCTTCCATACTGACCAAGTTTTATAATTCGTAAAGAGCATTGTATGAAATGGGCCACGGCATTATCGGGCCTTCATACTCGGACGGCAAATCTATATGCAGGTTTGTATACAGGACACGTAATGAGAGATTATTCTCGTGAGGGTGGAACCCGAACCTCAAAGCTAAGGGGTCGCTGCTACTGTGTAATTATAAATTATTTAAAAGAGATCCATTATGGACGATACAGATTTATATAATGAAGCTTTAAATGATCTTGTTGATGAATGGCATGAAAGCGATTCAGTTCAAGAACTTTATGAGTATATTGGCATGACTTGGGAAGAATATTCTGATTGGGTCTATGACTCTAATGATATTCCTGATCGCATTAAGGATCTTATTGATCAATTCTCATAAGGAGGCATTCATAGTGAATGAATTGCACCAATTAAGACTCGTAGTAAGAGCTACTCTTGCTAGTGAAGAACTTAAGAATGAAATTGTTATGGATTTAATCAAAACTAAATTATTGCATGATTGCATTTATTTTGGTGGAGAAGATTCTATAATTGTGTACTTTAAAAAACTTTCTCAAAGTAATATTGATTATATTATTTCAGAATTTGAAGATTCTAAGTTTGTTAAATTAGAATTTGGCGTAAATAACGACTATGTAAAAATAGTTATTGATAAAACCGTAGAGGTGTCAAATGGCGAAGTTAAAAACTAATACTCTTAGAGATATTAATTTAGCGGCTAGAACTATTGTTAATGCTGATAAAGCTTTAACTGTTATTCTTAAACACTTATCAAATTTTAAGTCTGCTAAGACTAAAAAAGAAACCACTACTACGGAATAATCTTCATCATGTGTAAACCTGTTGTAGAATATCATTGTAATAAACTTCCTGCTCCTACGCTTAATGTAGGAGAATCTGCCTATATATTCCCAGCGGAATTAATGATCAGAGAAGATGATAATGTTGTTCAAAGAAAATATGGCTTAACTAAGACTGATGAGATTGTATTTGTCAATCCTGAAGATGGTTCATTTGAAACTTTTTCAGTACGATATGTTTTAGTAAGCAAGTAAAGAGCAGACTGTTTGTAGGTTTAACGCATTAACCTTCTAGATAAAGATGTTTCCTAGGACATCGCATTGAATCTCTACTAGGAGCTAATTTTGGTAATACTGATTCTATTAGGTATTTAATTTATATTAGAGCTAGTCTGGTCTCTATATAGGTATTACTATAAAATAATCTCATAAGAATACTACTTATGAGCGGGAAAAACTCTACATAAGACGATACGATGTAGGAATTCGTGGGAGTTAGAAGCCACAGTATAAGTCTCTATACTAAACTGGATTGACAGATGAGGCACTATTTCTATTCTGTGTAGCCCGCAAGGTGCGGGAGAATGCTGTTAACATTCCATAGCTTGGTTCGATTCCAAGGCGCAGAGCCAATTTTGTAGTATGTGACATGATTCGTAGTAATACGGCCTAGGTGGATTCCAAAATCATACTACACTGGAGGGCAGGTAAGCATTCCCGATCTAGATTAAGTTCTAGTGAGGCGCTCCTGTCTAAAGAAGCAGCTATGCTCTAAATAGCACTAATTCGGGAATGTAGTTTAGTCGGTTAAAATACAGGATAATAATCCAGGAGCCAGTGGTTCGAATCCACTCTTTCCCACCATAATGATTGAGTAGCTTAGCAGGTAGAGCAAAGGTGGTTATACATCTTCTGCGCTGGTTCGATCCCAGCCTCTTTCGCCAATTTTAATCGTAAGTGCTCCCAAGGGTAAAAGGAATCCCCGTTCATATAAATATCTTATGTCAGGCTGTAATGACAGGACACAGAGAACAGCTACGATTAAATCAACTTAAAAACAGAAGGTAATATAGAATGTCAAAAACAGCTAGTGGTATTAGTGGCTACGTTTATACAGCTAAAAGTATTGGTGATTCATTTCAACCATTTTATCGGTTTACTCAGAAATAAAAGAATTCGGAAGGTAGCTCAGTTGGTAGAGCGGGACATAGCAGTCCGCGTCGATGGTTCGAATCTATCCCTTCCGACAAATTAAATGGCTTGCGATCTGGGATTAAGAAGGTCTCCAACACCATCTGTGCGCGGTTCGATTCCGTGGCGGGCCGCCAAATAACCAAGGAACGTTATGACAATTAATATTAAGCCTAAGTTTATTGCTCTAGAAGGCTTTAAAGAATGGATTGAAAATGCTTTTGACTTATTCCGTAGAGAATATGCTGAAGAATTAGAAAGTTCAATTCCAACACAAATTGATAGTGAAAACATTTTTAAATACTTATTAACTCCAATGCATGCGTCACATTTTAATGATGTCACTCAAATTGGTACAAGCTGCATTATGGTAGCTTATGATGATAAGATTTCTATGGTTTCATTTGGTAATGATGGTTTGTTTATTTATAAGAATGAACATCTATCTGGTTATAATAAAGATTTTGATCCTTCTATTAAAAAAGAAGAAACTTCAAAACTGTTATTGCCTACTTAAGAATTTTGCTCGCTTAGCTCAGTTGGTAGAGCGCCATCTTTACACGGTGGATGTCGTCAGTTCGACTCTGACAGTGAGTACCATTTACAATGTCACATGTTTACATGTGTACCAAAATACGGGGAAGACGCCCATCGGGGGCATCTACTGACTCTAAACTTTTTACTTCTTGATTGATTGCAAATTAAAGTCATACATCTAAAAGTTCAACTCTTTTCTTCCCCACCTAATTATACTGTGTTCATATAGTGGTTATTATGCCAGGCTGTCTACTTGGTCACAGGGATTCGAATTCCCTACGCGGTGCATTCCAGCTTATTGATGTCCTATCAGTAAACTAATAAAATCAGAATTTATTAGTAAGATATAGCAAATGAAAATATTGTTTTTAACTGGTGCTGGACTTAGTGCCAATGCAGGTTTGCCTACTTATCGTGGGCCTGACGGTGTTTATACAAACACTGATTTTAAGATAGAAGATTTCCTTACTTTCAAAAACTATAAAGCCAATACTGATGTTGTCAGGGCTTATATGGAAGATATGAGAAAGAAGTTCTCTGGAGTTCCACCTTCTGATTGGCATACTTATATTGCATCTCTTCAGAAGGATCATGACGTTCTTGTAGTTACCCAGAACATTGATGGTTTACATCAGGCTGCTGGATCTAAGAATGTTGTGGAGCTTCATGGGAATGCTCACAATCTTATTATTAGGGATGGTATTGAAACTCCTGATATTGTATTTTTTGGTGATCACATTAGTAATGATAAAATGTGGCACATTTATAGATGGGAAAATAATGAAGACATAGATCTTTGTATTATTATTGGAACATCAATGCAATTTGGTTATCTGTATGAGATAGGATACATGGGCAAGAAAGTTATACTTGTAGACAAAGATCCTAATCATCCTTGCGCTTCTTCTGTTGATTATGTTTATCAAAACATTACAGAAATTGCTACTCATATTAAATATGGATTAACCTATGTATGAAATTCCTGAAGAAGGTTTATTGTTAGATAGGTATTTTAGACCTGCTACATATCAAAAGATTCTTGATCTTATTGGTGATGCTTCTTGGAAGTTTGGATGGAAGACATCCAACAATGTTCCTGAATATGTATTTAATTGTACATATGTAAAATGTAATAGAGGTGACACTCACGACATTCAAGACGAATTACCAAATGATACGCTTCGTTTAGTTTGGAAGATTCTTAAAGAAGAATTTGAACTAAAGAAATTGTTAAGATGTTATGCTAATTTAACTGTACATGGTGTCGATGCATATCCACATGTAGATGTTGAAGAAGACGATGTTCTTACTTTTGTTATTTATATTTGTGATCAATGGGATATAGGCTTTGGTGGATCAACTCTTTTATATAATAAGGATACTATTATTAGAGCAGTAAGTCCTAAACCGAATCGTATGCTTGTTTTTCATGGCAAACAATTGCATTCTGCTACATCTGTTACTAGGATGTGTAGTTTGCCTCGTATCACTTTAATGTTTAAGGCAAGTAAGTAAATGAATCTTAATAATTTAAAAGAGGTTAATGGCCTTTCTGAAGCTCTTCGTATAACTGAAAAGGCTATACTTTATTACGATGCATCTTGGAATGATTCTAGATGTAATGGCCCTCATGTTATTAGTTGTCATCAACAGTTTATGCCTGATGATAAGCAAATTTCTGGCTTTCAGCATGAAGTAATGCCTGATAACGATCTTCGTGCAGCATTTCGTGTTTTCTATACTAAGCGTAAAATTAACATCTTGAATAGACTTCAAGAGCTTGGTGTAACTGTGTAAGTTTAATGGGACTATAGCCTAGCGGTCAGGCATCTGGCTTTTAACCAGTCCAAGGTTGGTTCAACTCCAACTGGTCCCACCATTTCCCGATCACATATCGTGATCATTTTTATTAACCTATAAAAAGGTAATTTTTTATGAGCGGTGCTATCCCTCAAATCCCTCAATCTTCGTATTACAAAGTAACTCAAGTCAATGGCAAACCTGCTTTTGTACTTCATGATAATTCTTTCCGTTATCTGCTTGTGAACAATTTTGATATTTTAAATAAAACAGTTATTCATGATGATGATACTGATGCAGTAAAGCGTGAAAAGAACAAGATTATGATACCTGTCGATGCTTTTATTGAAATGTTTGTAAAGGCTGCTGCAGATGCTTATGCTCATGGTGGTTTAATTTCTGTTTTGCACATGGTTGATTTAACTCAGCGTACAAGTGATACCAGTTTAAGCTATATCAATTATGATGAAATTTACACCTTAGAAGAATCTTTGGAAGATGATAAGGTTTCTACTGAAGACAAAGTAAAGAACTCTGCTCAGTTAGAAGTTTATTACAAAGAACGTTCTAATCTTCGTTTGGCTTTTATTGCACTTGCTAATTACTGTATTGAAATTGCATATATCAACCTTGTTGCTTTATTAGCAAAATTTGATAAAGACGAACCTTTATCTTTCATGGAGCTGCTCACAGTTGCTCGTGAAAAACGTGGTTCTCCATTGGCAATTGAAATTAAAGATGGCCATAAAGTTATTTCCAATTTACTTCGTGCAACTTTAGAAAGTAGTGCCTTTACTGGTCCATATATTCAGCTTACTTATACTGCTTATTACCATGACGGTACTAGCTTTAATGCTAAGCAAGTTCAAAGTACCATTGATGGCTATGATGACTTAATGCAGCCTAGTCAAGCTGGTTTAAGCGTTCCAACGCAAGAGTTGAAAGATAAACTTATTGCTCGTGCAAATTTATATATCAAATACACTGGTAATGGTCCTTACTATGCAAGAAATACTGGTGTAATTATTCAAGATCGTGGTTGGTTCATTGCTAAGTTTAATGGCACTGGTCGTGTAATGATTGATACTACTGGTATGCGTGTTTCTATGCCTAACTACAGCAAGTATTGGCCACAAGGCAGCATGCATAATCAAGACAATGGTAGCAGCAATCGTAGCAAAGGTAAGCATGCTCATGAGTTAAGTGATACTCATAAATATGCATTGACTCCATTTATCTATGGTTTCTCTTTTGTGTCAAAAGTGTGGGGCGAATTAGTTGTAGAAAACATTGGCGAAATTTCATTCCGTAACGATGCGTATGACAAACTTGTTCTTGATAGTGATACTAAAGGCTTAGTACGTGCTCTTGTAGATAATACAATTGGTGGTGCTGAAAAAGACTTTATTGACAACAAAGGTGGTGGTTGTATCTTCTTGTTAGAAGGTGTTCCTGGAACTGGTAAAACCTTAACTGCAGAATCTGTTGCTGAAACATTGCAACGTCCTCTGTATTTGGTTGGTGTTGGTGAACTTGGTACTAACGTTGTTGAGCTTGAAGAAAACTTGAAGCGTGTATTAGATATTGCATCTGCATGGAATGCTGTGTTATTATTAGACGAAGCAGATATCTTTATGGAACAACGGTCAGAAATGGACGTTGAACGTAATGCAATGGTAAGTATTTTCTTACGGTTGCTTGAATACTATCAAGGTATTATGTTCCTGACTACGAACAGAGCTGATAATATTGACCAAGCTTTTTACTCACGTATTAGTTTAGCAATTAACTATCCAGACCTTAACGTTCAAAGTCGTTCAATCATTTGGACTAACATCCTTAGCCTTTACTCGAAAGAGTTCGATACCTCTACGGTTGATATTGCTGTTCTTGCAAACCATGACATCAATGGTCGTCAGATTAAAAATGCCTGTCGTATCGTATCTGCATTAGCCCGTTATCACAAACGTGAGCCAAGAATGTCAGATTACATCATGATCTTAGATCGTATGGGCAAGTTTGTTAAACCAAGCGGTACAGTTAAAGCATTGCCTTTAGCTGCATAAGCTTAATAGCGGGTACTTTGCCCGCTATGTATTCCACGAATAGCTGAGATGGATTAGCTATAATGATTTTGCCTTCCAAGCTAACTTAGTAGAAGCGACTGACTGAAAATCAGTAGGATGTGGAGCGTAACCACAGGTCGGCACCATATATAAGAATCAATGTATGAAGTGTAAATTTCATAAATGTGAAAATGAAGCCAGGGAAAACTCCTATAAAGGCCATATTCCATTATATTGTTCTAAATCTTGCAAAACAAAAGATGCAGTAAATGCACATAGGCAACGCAGAAAACAGTTGTTTGTAGATTATAAAGGCGGCAAGTGTCAGTGCTGTGGATATAATAAAACAATTGCAGCACTACAGTTTCATCATCTTGATCCAACTCAAAAAGATTTTGAATTAAGTCGTGCCGTAACAGTTGCCTTTGAAGTTGCTAAGCCAGAATTAGATAAATGTATTCTTGTATGTGCTAATTGTCATGTAGAAATTCATCAGGGTCTTATCTTAATCTGAAAAGCTTGAGAGATTGGCTCGATACCAATTTTGTGGACCAATTTATTACAATATGCTGTGGTGGTCTTATCCTAATGTAAGGACCCTCCCTGTGAAGGAGGTATATGACAGGTCGAGTCTGTCAGGCCACACCAATCTTATCGGGGATGTAGCTCAGTCGGTAGAGCAGCCGTTTAAACAAAGCGACTCATAGCTTTTTACTCATACTTTGTATGTTGCAAATATAAGTCTTACTTCTAATCCACACAGTTGGTCATTGGTTCGAATCCAATCTTCCCCACCAATTTTGTAATCATTATTTTATGAAATCTGTTATTTGTAATCGTTTCTAGATTCTTTTATACGTTTTTATATTATTGTGATCGTTTATATAGATTTTATTATGGCTAATGTTATTTATCCTCCTACTTCTTTATTACAAGCTCGTAGTTCTATTCGCTGGGTTTCGCTATTCTTAGCTGGCTCAATTGAAATGGGTTCTGCTGAACCTTGGCAAGATGAAGTTATATCTTTACTGTCTGATCATAAAGATTTGACCATATTTAATCCTAGACGTGCTGATTGGGATTCTTCTTGGAAACAAGAAATTGGCAATCCTCATTTTAAAGAACAAGTCACATGGGAATTAAATGCCTTAACTGCATCTGATGTTGTTGTGTTTTACTTTGATGGTAATACTAAGTCTCCAATATCAATGTTTGAATTAGGATTGATGGCTGCATTTAGTTACTATAAAAAGATCCTTGTTTACTGTCCAGATGTATTCTGGCGCAAAGGTAATATTGATATAGTTTGTGAAAGATATCATATTCCTGTTTATTCTGATAAATCTGAATTTATGACTAATCTTAAAGATCTTATTGATAATTTTGAGATTGATTTATAAATGAAGAAAATGCTAAAAAGATTTTATGACAAATCTCTGAATGCTTTACTTCTAGTGTATGGATTTACACTATTCTGTGCGGCATTTACGGTTTGGTACATCGCTGTGAAACTTGGATTTAAAGTCCGTGCTTCAAGCGGTTAATGTTTATTGGGGCTGTGGGACTGCTGGGAGTGGTCACCTGATTTGCAATCAGGCTAAGCAGATCGGTTCGAATCCGATACGGTCCACCATATTTTGAGAGTTCGATTCTCCATTGGTCCACCAATTTATAGATACAATCTATGCAAACTTTTAAAATGATTCGTATTCATTATACCGACAAGAAAAGATTTTATGAGGAATTTGCGAAAGCTTATCCAGAAGAAGATCAGAATCCTAGATTAGTAGGATGGCCTTGGCGTATTAGTGATCCACTTATCTTTCTTTATTATGTTCCAACTGAATTTCAATTTATTTGAAATTAAATTTAAATACCCTGAAGGAAAATTATGACAACTCCAACTCAAGAAGTTAAAAAAACCTTAACAGCCGTGGATCGTTCCACAAAGGCGTTAACAACTGCTGCTGAAACCGTTACTAAAGTAATTGGTGAACTTGGCGGAATTACTCAAACAGCTATTGCATTAGCTCAAGATATTGAATTCAAACAAAGTGAATTAAATGCCTTAGATGCACAGTATGCTGTTAAAGAACGTGAACAAGTTGCTGAATTAGGCTTGCGCGTTAAAGAAAATGCTGATAAGGTTCTTGAAGCTCTTCTTAAAGAACGTAAATTAGTAGCTGTTGCTCCAAGTGTAATCCCTGAATTACAAAGTGATTTAGTTAATGCTAAGGCTGCTACTGAATCTGCTGTAACTGAAGCTGTTAAAATTGAAACAGCTCGTTTGTCTGCTAGCTTAAATGCTCAATTGACTGCTAAAGATTCAGCCCATAAAGTTGAAACTGCAGAATTGAAAGCTACAAATGGTGCTTTATCTGAACGTAATAGTTTTTTAACTACTCAGATTACTCAGTTGCAAAGTGAAATCCAGAAAGAACGTGATGCTCGTGTTAAGATTGCTGAAGCAGAATCTAAACAGCAAGGTGTCGTTGTTAACGCTGGTAAGTAATGTGTTTTGCCACATCTGAAAAGGTGTGGCTTTATTGTAGTGTGGTCCAGCGGTCAGGACGCCTAAATCTCTGTTTTTCAATTTATTACTCTTAGTTGTTGCAACAGATAACAGTTACTTCGCACTCATAAAGCGGGAGGCATTGGTTCGAATCCAATCACTACATCCAAATAGATAGATAATGTAATAATGTGGCTGTGAAGGAATTGGTAGACTTGGGCGAATAAAAGCGTCCGTTGTGAATAACTCTGATAACAGACAATATCAACAATGTAGGTTCGACTCCTACCAGCGACACCAAACAAAGAGAACGTCATGTCTAAATCTAATAGAGTAAAGTTCAAATGCCTTGATTGTTCTGTTGATACAGGACGTATTTATGAGCATTATTTTATAGAAACAGAATTATGGCTTAGTGCAGTTGGATCAAAAACAGGAATGCTTTGCATTGGATGTCTTGAGAAAAGAATTGGTAGGAGATTGAAGCCTATTGATTTTCCAAAGGTGACTATAAACGATCCAAGAATGACAACGATGAGTTCTAGATTAATGTCTAGAATCTTAAAAGGCTAAATATGTTAGGTAAATATTCTGATATATGGAACGCCGTATTAGGCCCTGATAAGGTCACCATAGAAATTACTATGGATGTATTACAATTTGATCCTGAAATTAAAGAGGATCAAGTTAACGACTCAGAGTATAGAACTAGGCGCACAGCGAGTGCGGTAGTGGCAGGAGATAGGGATTAGAGAACCCGAAAGCAATGCTTACAAAGAAGAAAAGGGCGCGCGCCTGAATGTATTCAGACCTAGTTTTGCAATCTATACTCGGAAATGCAGAGAGAAGGGCACTTTACCCCTAGAATACTGCAGATCTGCCCTGGTGACTTATGCAAATTGGCACAGCTACTGGTCTTAGAAGCCAGGTTTTTACGGGTTCGAGTCCCGTCTAGGGTACCACATTAAATTGCTAGGATTGGCGTATCACCCAACCTAGTGTATGGTAAAGTATTTAGCTATTAGCTTTATATGGATACTGTTGATACAAAATATAAACGCCCTTCAATACCGACTTCTGGTGTTTATATTAATGATGAAGTCTGTTTAGTAGTACGCATATGTGCTGGTGAACAAATGGCATTCATCCCCAAAGAGCAATCTGTAAGGAGGAACCAAATGATTAAATCGGCACTTTTGTGTCTAGCTCTGACAATATACCACGAATCTCGTGGAGAGCCTGTATCTGGCCAATATGCTGTTGCTGAAGTAGTAGTCAATAGATCTCAAGAAAGAAACCTTTCTATATGTGATGTTGTCTATGAAAAGAATCAGTTTAGCTGGGTTAAAGCTCATAATAGTATTCCATCAAATGAAGTATTTAATAAATCACTTCAGATTGCCGATGATGTTTTGAATAAAGGATCAGTTACTAATTATAGTAAGGGTTCTAATTATTTTAAACAATCGCGTCTTGCGAATAGTAAGAATAATATTAAGGCAAGAATAGGCGGTCATATATTTTACTAGGAGTAGTAATATGTCACATTCTTATAAACACACACCTATTATTGGTTATACATGTGCTGAAACTGAAAAACTTGATAAGCGCATTTGGAATTCCAGATTACGTGCTCATGAGAGAGATAGGTTAAAGCAGATACGTTTATATCGTGATTATTCAGATCAGGAAAAAATAGTTAGTCGCCTTGAAGGAGGTGATGAATACTGTGAATGCTGGTTATGTAATTATGGTATCAACTTTTATGAGCATGACGGTGGTGATCACTTAACTACGCTACTGAGAGAAGTCTCAAGTGTGTGGGAAGGTGCTAAAGATGGTAAAATGTATTGTTCTCCTAAAAGTCCTAATTTTGATCCTAAGTGGATTAGAAAATAAACTTGACGATATCCTAGTGTAACTGCTAGGATATTAACTTCTAATGCGGGTATAGTATAAAGGCTATTATGCTGTTCTTCCAAATCAGAGACGTGGGTTCGACGTCCCACTACCCGCTCCAATTTTTATGGTTACTATTATGGATAGTAAATTATATTATGAATGTCATGTTACTGTTGAACCAGTATTTGACGAACAGTTAGTAAATTTAAAAACTATTGCCAGATCATTTGGCTTTAGGGTCGCATCTCTTTTGATGCAGAAACGTGCAGAAGATAGTCCTGAAAGATCTAAGTATGATACTTTTATGACTGCAACTGCTAAAAACTATGAAAATCTTCAAGAATCTATGATCCAACTTATTAAAGCTTTACAAGTAGCTCGTTATACAGTTTGGCGTTATAAGATTGAAGATACTGTAATAGATAGTAGAATAGAAGATCCGCTCGGACTTCTTAAATGAATGCCGATTATTTTCTAATTCTTGTTCCGTTGCCTTTATTTGCTACCTTAGCTCAATTGGCAGAGCAATCGTTTTGTAAGCGATAGGTTGTCCGTTCAATTCGGACAGGTAGCACCAAATATGGAGAATGCTGAGGTTGGCTCCTCACACAGTCTTGAAAACTGTAGTAACGTATCCCGTTAATAGTTCGATGCTATCATTCTCCGCCATTTCCCCAATCAATGCTCGTGTCGTCTAGCGGTCCAGGACAACGCCCTTTCAAGGCGTGGTGTTTATCACCTCGTGGGTTCAAATCCCATCACGAGTACCAAATTCTTTTAAATTATATGTCAAATTATTCTGATAATAAAAAACTCCTTGTAATAAACTTACATGGTGGTCCAGGTTGTGGTAAAAGTACCACGGCTGCTAGATTGTTTTGTCTCCTAAATATTATGGGATACAAAGTTGAATTAGTAACAGAATATGCCAAAGATCTTGTCTATTCAGATAGAGTTAAACAACTCTCAGAACAAGATTATCTATTTGCAAAACAAAACCAACGCTTACGTAGATTGGTTGATAAAGTTGATATCGTTATTACTGATTCATCCTTAATTAATTCTATTGTATATACTCCAGAAAACTTTCCTTCTTCGTTTCCTTTATTCGTTAAAGAAGTTTATGACAGCTATACAAATATTAATGTTCTTATCAACAGAAATCATGCATATAAAAATTATGGCCGTGTTCAAAATGAATCAGAAGCCGTAATCCTACACAAAAAGATATCTCAATGTCTTTATGATTTAGGAATTAAATGTACTTCATTTAAAACTTCAGATTCTATAGCACAAGATATTTTTAATCATCTAAAGACTAATTCAGATTTTAGAAATGTCCCCACAATCCAAACACAATCCGCCAATGCAGTTATTAAAAGAAGCATTAATTGGATTAAAAACCAGTATAAGTCTTTATTCTAAAGATATAGATCCTGAGTCTATGCCTTTTGATCATCTTGATATTATTAAATCTAAATATCTTGTATGTAAGGCTTATATTGATATGTTGAAATGTTTAAACCTATATATCGTAGCTATGCTAGAAGTAGAAGAATCTATTTCCGTAGTTATAAACAAATTCTCTCCACACTGGTAAAATAAAATGTCTAATTTTCTATCTCGTCTTGGTCGTACCATTGTAGGTGCTGCTAATAAAGTTGTAAGTAAAATTGAAGATCCTGTAGCTTCTGCTAAGGTCATTGTTGAGCAAATGGATGAACGTATCCAAACTGCCAATCAAGCTCTTGTAAGAACTATGGCTCGTCGCAAGATCGTTAAGGCCGACCTAGATACTGCTAATGCAGAAGTTTCTAAATGGTCTGATAATGTTCGCAAGGCTAATGACAAAGGTCAAGCCGAACTTGTTCAACAATGTTTAGCTAAAGTTAAGTCTGCTAAGACTCAAGTTGATATGTTTCAAAGTCAACTAAATGAATTAAATGCCGCTATTGCTGGTACTGAAAAACAAATTCAAGAAGCCGAACATAATCGTGCAAATGCTTTAAATGGCGTACAGATTATGGAATCACAGATGTTTACTGCAGAAGCTAAGATGGCTGCTGTTGAAGCGTCTTCGGCTACAAATGTTAGTGAGCTATCTGGTGAGATGGCAAGATTGCAAGATAGTATTAGAGTAAGAACTGCTAATGCTGATGCTGCAATTGAATTGGCTCAGAATAAAACTGGTCAAGATTTAGAAAATCAAATGGCGGCATTGGATACTGATTCAGACGATGCCTTATTAAATAGTATCTTGGGTAAAGCCGCATAATGAACCGTCTATACATTTTTTTACTTGTACTATGTATGAGTTTCTCTGCCTATGCGAAAGTCTATCAGCCGTATGAAGTAAAAGAAGCTATAGATAAAAAGGATTGGCCAGCTGCTGAAAAAATGCTTAAAGAAAGTATTGATGATCCTGACCAAGGTTGGAGTATTAAAGATTCTTATCGTATTAACCGCTGGATGGAACAAGTCTTAGTAGAGCAGGGTAAAATTAATCAATCTACCTACTACAAAGATAGAGCAATTACTATTAAGAAGCGTAGAGAGAATGAAGAAGGCGGAAGCTTCTTTGGGTTTTTAAAATTCTTATTTATGGTTGTTGCTACTATTTCTCTTTTTGTTTTTGGTAAAAAATATTTTGAGAAACGTAAAGATAGACAAAATATTGTTGATTTTAAAAACAATAATCTTGGTAAAGCTATTGCTGCTTCGTCTTTGATTGATGAAATCTTGATTGATATTAATCTTGGAACTATTCCTACTCCGTCTAAAAATAGAATACAAGAACTTCAAGAAATGAGAACTCATGCTCTTGATGCTATTCAATTGCTTTCTTCGTCTTCTTTAGATGTCGATGCAGATTCTATTAATCACTTCTTCAAAGATATCCGTGAAATTGGTGAGCGTTATGAAAAAACTTTCTAATCTTGTCCTATGTATTGCTTTGGCTTTATCTACGCCTCTTGCAGAGGCTGGTTATCGAAGCACTTCTAAATCCAGCTCTTATAAAAGCAGCTCATTTAGCAAGAGCAGTAAAAGTAGTGGCTCTAATTATAAGAGTCCATCATTCTCAAGTTCTAAACCCTATGCAGCTAGTGTTTCAAAACCTAGTTATAAATCGAGTATAAATTATGGGATATCATCACAGCCATCAGTCGCAAAAGTTAAACCAGCAAAAAAGAAAGACTATTATGCATCCTCTAGATCGGGATTATATGATAGTCGCAATTATCGTAATGATAGCAATCGTAACAGCAGTAATACTGACCATTTAGTTAATGCTGTTGCTGCTGCGATGATTGTTTCTTCAATTAATAATGCAACTGCTGCACCTGTTCCACAAGTAGTAGTAGTTCAAGCTCCTGCTGAGGTAAAACCGATTCAAGCTCCTACGCAACCTGTTACTGTTAAAGATATTCCCAATTTGGCTCAAGCTAGTAGTCCACCTCCGCCACCTCCTGTAAGACGTGTAAAGTCTTTTGATTTTGGTGAGACTGGTCAACCTGACTGTTCTCCATCTACTAAATGGTCTTGTGAGTAATGAATCATTACACTACGCAGTTTCAATTAGTATTTTATACCAAAAAGGAATTGCCTTACTTTGCCGATAAGTGGTTAAGTTTTTATAATTACTACATTATAATTCCTAAAGGCTATTCTTGGAATGGATACTTTTCTGATCATCCTTTCTTAGTTCTTAATGCTTTATATCAATATGCTGGTATGCATCATATGACTAGGCACATGGTTGATTTAATGTTCTTAGAACAAATGTATTGTTATAAGTTTAAGTTGGCTAAGTTATTTTATGTTGGAGTAAGACTTTTTGGACTTTATGCTTGGCAAAGATGCGTTAAAGAAAATGAGGCTAGGAAACATTCCTAAACTTCCCAGTATTCCTGATGATGTTTTAAAGGATGACAAACCTGCCTCGCAATGCATGACATGTGGACGCTTTGTGTATAAATCTGATGCATATTTTTGTGTCAGAGATCCTTGTCCCATAAATGTAAAAACGAGACTTTAAATGTTATACGAAAAAATTAAAGAAGATGTTCTTATTGCAAGAAAATCTTCGTCAACTAATACTGTCGTTCGCGATCTATTAGTCACATTATTATCAGATCTTTCTATGATAGAAAAGAATACTGGTACTGCCCCATCTGATATTCAAGTCTATGCTTTAATTAAAAAGTATTTAGACAACAACGTTGAGTTTCAAGGATTCAATCCTGATGCTGCAACTCTTGATAAGCTGACTGCAGAAGCAAATATTCTTAAAGGATATATGCCTCAACAAATGTCTGATACTCAGATGGATTTAATTATTACCGACTTTACTAAAGATAGCGTTGTATCTATTGGTCAAATTATGGCTCATTTTAAAATGAATTATAGCGGACAATATGATGGCAAAGTCTTATCTAATAAGGTCAAATCAACCTTAGGACTTAAATAATGGATGATAACCAAAAAGATAAGATTATTAATATCTTGTTTCTATTAGATAGTAGCGGCTCAATGTCTGGTACTAAACAGGCTGCGATTGATGGCTTTAATCAATTCTTGACTTCTCAAAAAGAAGTACCTGGCTTAGCCGAATTAACTTTAACCACCTTTAGTAATAGATCTGTTAAGGTATTGGATAAGGCCGATATTATTACTGCCACTTCATTGAATGTGTTTTCCTATAATCCTAGTGGTGGAACTGCATTGTTTGATGCCATTGGCGATATTATTGTAGAAAATATTGGAAGCGGAAGAAAAACCATTCTTGCAATCTTAACCGATGGTGAAGAAAATCAAAGTACGCGTTATAACAAAGAACGTATTTCTGATTTGATTAAAAACGTTCAAGATAATCTTGGATGGGAAGTAACTTTCTTGGGCGCAAATATTGCTAACTTTAGAGACTTCACTCGTTCTCTCAATATGAGAGATGATTTATCAACTGCGTTTGTATCTGATAATGCTGGCATTGCAAAAAGTTTAGCTGGCAATATTGGTTGTACTGTAACAAATTACAGACATATGCACGGTTAATTAATTGGAGACAACATCATGCAACCATATGTATATAACAATTTTGAAAGTGCTGTTTTAGTTCTTTTCAACACCATTGCCTTTAGACCTAAAGAAAGTGTTCTTAAGGCTCTATGGTTTGCAGAGAAAATGCATACAGGGCAAAAGCGTAAATACACTAATGAAGATTATATTATTCATCCTGTATTTGTTGCTAATCTTGTAGCTAAGTATCTTATATCTATTGAAGAATATGAAGAAGATATGATTTGTGCTGCATTATTGCATGATGTTGTCGAAGACTGTGGTGTATCTTTAGATGATATTAGAAGCCTATTTGGTGATAATGTTACTAATTTAGTTCACTGGTTAACTTCGCCTTCCAAATGGTTTTATGGATCAAGAGCTATTAAAAAGCATATTGATTCACACTTCTTTATGATTGCGCCTGTAGAGGCTGTAATTATTAAGTTGTGCGATATCATTGACAATACTAAGTCTATAGAGTTTTTTGATTCTGCATTTGCTACTAGATACTATGCAGAAAAGAAATCCTTTATTAACAATATTGGTGCTTTCAGTGGAATTGTTCCAGTCATAGCTCCTAGTCAGGCCAATCACATTATTTTATTAGAATTAGCTGATAAATTAAAAGATACCGTATTTGGAATTATTGACAAAGATGGATCAACAAATACTAAGTAAAGCTGCTTCAGAGGCTCTAAATGCCTTTTTACGCCGTTTACTAGACCGAAATGCATATTCACACCTTTATGCTTATAAAGCGTTTAATGGGGCTCCTGTAGCGTTTATAGGGCCTCATTGGGAAGATGTAGATTTTACTAAAACCTATTGCCATATTGCAGTAGTTGAAAAAACCAGAGATGGTAAACCTCTAAACAAAAGATATGTCGGATTTAATGAATCAATCGAATATGAAGATTATCCTTACTATACAGCTAAGGGTGATGATTGGAATCAAGTTAAATACTATCTTGCTCTAATTCATAAAGAATGTAATGCAAAGAATCCAGACTCTGTTGTCATAGATGATCTGTTCCTTCTACTAGATAAACTTCTGGTAGATCTATCTTATAAATATGAAATCGTGAGTGATTTATGATTCGTCAGTGTACATGTATCCATAAAGGCCAAGACAGTCTGCATGGTAAAGGGATGAGAGTATTCAACCCAACAAATAAAGGGCTTCGTTGTACAGTATGTGCTTGCAACGTTGTTGATAATGAATTGACTAAGGCTAATGCTAAAGCTGAAAAGGCTAGTGCTAAAGCTAAAGCTAAGTAATAAAGAAGGTAAAATTTATGGCTGCGTTAAATCGGAAACCAGTTGCTGCTCGCGTAGTGACTCCTGCTCCAAAAATGGGATTATCTGGTAATGGTAATCTTCAATATGTTAAATCAGATAAGTTGATGCTTGTAGAAATTGCAACATCAGTTCTGTATGGTAAAGATCAGTTTTATAATTCTGCTGATCAATTATCTACTAATGCTATTAAAGCTATTAACGCATTGGTATCACATAACGAATTAGATTATGTTGCAAATACATGTTTGTTTGCTCGTAAAGTTATGGATATGAGAACTTATCCTATTGTTATTGCTGTTCAGTTTGCTAAAGCATTGCGTACACATGACAAGTCTTACTCTCTTCTACGTACATTGATTCGTGATGTTATTACTCGTGCAGACGAATTGTCTGAACTGTATGCTTATGCATTAACTGTATTCGGTAGCAAGAAAGCTGTTCCATTGGCTATTAAGAAAGGTGTTGCTGATGCCTTTAATAAGTTTGATGAGTATGCTTTAGGTAAATATAATAGCAAAAACAAAGCTGTTACATTAAAAGACTTATTGCGTATTGTTCATCCAGTGCCAGTAGATGAAGTACATAGCCAATTGTTCTCTAAGATTATGACTGATACTGTTGCAACTCCTTATACATGGGAAACAGAATTTAGCCGTAATGGTCAATTGCACGTAAGAGAGCAAAAGACCAAGAACCAAATTTGGAATGAATTATTTAATTCTGGCAAGTTGGGCTATATGGCTTTGTTACGTAATCTGCGTAATATTGAAACTGAATGCGACTCTACCTTTATTAAGAGAGTTGCAGAACGTATTCAAAATGAAGATCAAGTTGCTCGTTCAAAACAATTTCCTTATGCGTTTTTAACCGCCTTAGAAAATGTTACTAATGGCGTATTAAGACAAGCATTGAATATTGCTTTAATGCATTCCTGTTCAAATATTCCTAATCTTGGAAACAAGATCTGTATTATTTTTGATAAGTCAGGTTCAATGGGAAGTTTTGAAACTAAGTCGGCAATGCAAAGCGCTGGTATTTTTGCTTCTGCAATAATCAGATCTCATCAAGATTCACAATCAATTCATTTGTGCACATTTGCGTCATCTGCTCACTTGAATACTGATGCTCGTCCTTTAAATACATTTGAGTCTGTAAGAACTTATGTGTCTAATAAAAGTGTTGGTGGGTCTACTGCATTCGAAGCTGCTCTTAACTCTACAAGAGGACAGGATTATGATGCAGTGTTTGTATTGTCGGATGGTGATGTTAACCAAACTTCATTATCACGTGTAAACAATGTATGGCCAAAGGCTACTAAAGTTATTTTTAATTTTAATGGTTCTCCAACGACTCCATTTAAAGAAGGTAATTCAGTATTCTTAACTGGTCTAAGTGGTAAAATCTTCCAATATCTTAAATTCCTCAAATCTATTAATGGAATTGTGGACTTGATTGATACTGGATATAACCAATTTCCAGTGGTCTAAACGGGATTTTTAGGCTATAATTTGTTCTAGAGTAAACTGATAAACAAATAGTGTGTACAATTAATTATTGTCTTTATTTGTTATTACTCTAGAACCAAGCTTGACGAATATGAGGCGGTGCTGAACCAAACACATTGTAGTCACATTGATAATATTAAATGGACCTAGTGATCCAGGCTAGTTGGTATATCCGTAGCAACTCAGATTGGAACTTCAACTGTTAATTAACAGTTTTTATTATAAAATTCACGAAACATGCACCCACAGGCACACCGCGACCTGCAGTCATTCCGATTTTAATCTCAGAGAGATACAATCGGTCTGACGTGCAGTCGCTAAGTGCCTCAGGGTTCCTTAATCGTGACAACTATTTCTAGTTGGCCTTTAAAATAACTATTTAGTTATATTTATTTTAAGAATCACAGTAAGTAATTTTCAGGAACCTAATTGATCTGTCCACTTATGCTCACGCAACGTTACCAATCAATTAGGAACCTGAAATTTATACTGTGACTATCATTACGGTAGATCTTTAAAACAACAACATTAATCAGCATTGTCTGATATTTATTCAACTATTCACCAAGTCCAAATTAAATCAGCACGTGTCCCAGAGCCCGTTTCACTAAAGTTGCACTACCTCTGGAGACACCAGCTGATTTAATTTTGTTTGGTGACAACTATTTCTAGTTGATCTTGATTCGTATTTATGTATGAGTCTTGTGAGCAATTAAATAATTGCTTTTATTTAGAGCAATCTTCGTTCATTGAAGGACGTAAATCCTGTCCATCCAACAGATGGATGGAGCTCCTTTGAAAGAAAAGGCGCGTCGCATCTGAAGGTAGACTTCAGATCAGAATTTAGTCTTCAATGAACGAAGATCCTGGGGCCCCTCCCTTCAGGTATTCATAAGTTCGGATCCGACGGAAGTCGATGACCGAACTTTCATGAAATCCCAGAAGGAGCGCCTGCAGAGCTGATGCTAGAAAATTAAAATTTTCTCATCGAGCTCTACTGGGATGACCTGCATGCATAACTAGTTATATAACTATAACCTTAGTTATGTGCAGGTAGGTTATTGCGGTCAATTATAAATTAAATCTATATGTATATATCAATCTTATTGGAAAGGATTTCCATTATGAGAATTGATAGTTCGAGCCATTATATGGTCTTGTACAAGACCGTATTTAAGATTTGATTTCGACCGTACATCGACCTAACTTAACTCACACAAAGGCTTACTTCGGTAGGCCTTTTTTATTATCTATTAAAGAAAAGCATGTATGAAACATTTGGCAGGTCACGATCATGTAATGATTGATTGTGAAACACTAGATATAACTAATTCACCAGTTGTATTTTCACTCTCAGCAATAAAATTTGATATTGATTCGGTAAATGAAAAAGAAGAATTTGATGCTAATAACTTAAATCATTTTCACATAGCTTTAAAATTTGATGATCAGATTAAAAAAGGTTTTGATGTTGGATCTTCAGCATTAGCCTTTCACTTAAAAACTTGTCCAGCTTATCTATTGAATTGTATTAACGGATCAGATATTCGATTAGTTGATACAGCAACTGGCCTAATGATGTTTACAGAATTTGTAAAGGATTTTAATAATCCAATGTTCTGGACTGCAGGGGCAATCAATGATCATGTATGGATAGACAATTTATATACAGCGTATGGTTTAAGAAATCCTATGCCATACAATAAAAGATTTTGTTTTAGAACTATTAGAGAAGCCTTTCACGGTATGAGTCCGCGTTATGTTAATGATCATAATTCGTTTAGTGACTCTGTGAATCAGGCTATTGCGTTACAACAAATCTATAAAGGAGTTGTTGGCGAATGAAAGAATATATTGATTTATCAAATAGAATTTTAGAATTTGGCGAAGTAAGACAAGACAGAACTGGTGTTGGTACTGTTAGCTTATTTGGCGAAAAAATGGTTTTTGATTTACTTGATGGCTTTACTGCTGTAACAACTAAATTAGTTTACTGTAAAACAGCTATTAAGGAAGGGCTATGGATCTGTAGTGGATCTACTAGTAACCTAGACTTAAAAGCACAAAAGGTTTCTATATGGGATGAATGGGCTTTACCTAATGGTGAGCTTGGACCTATATATGGGAAACAGTTAAGAGATTTTAATGGTGTTGATCAATTGGCTATGCTTGTTGAAGGATTAAAAAATAAACCTTTTTCGCGTAGACATATTATTTCCTATTGGAATCCAGAAGTATTACCATTTGAAAACTTAAGTCCACAAGACAATGTAGAGTTGGGATTGCAAGCGTTACCACCTTGTCATGCCTTTGCTCAATGGTATGTTTCAAATGCTGATAATTATGACAGAGTTCGTTATATGCATTATCTCAATGTTATTGAGCGCATACAAATGACTGATGAAGAATTGTTCTTATCGCATAATCAGGAAAATTATAATACAGGCAAGATGAACCAGATTCTTGATAACTATAAGATTCCAAAACTTAAACTAAGTTGCCAGTTGTATCAGAGATCGGCCGACGTCGTACTCGGTATTCCGTTCAACTTAGTAATGTACCCAATGTTGACTATGATGCTGGCTCAACAATGTGGGTTTATACATGGTATGTATCATCATGTTATTGGTGATGCTCATGTTTATTTAAATCATGTCGAAGCATTCAAAGAACAATTATCTCGTGATCCTTATCCTAGACCGATATTAAAGATAAACAATTTAGTTGAATCTGTTTTTGATTATAAAGCAGATGACTTTGAGCTGATCGACTATCAGCATCATGAACCTATCTCGTATGCAGTTGCAACGTAGGAATTTCATAAATGGATTTTTAACTTTCGTATAATTAAGGAACATTTCTTTCATGAAGAAAATTGCTCTTATCTCTTTCGGTATTGCAGATGGCTATTGCAGTCCCCATTCATCACGTTTAATTAATAATGGCCCAGAACTATATGCTAAGGTTTTAGAAACCTTAAAAGGTTCTGATAAAACTCTTGGCGCTTATGTTGCTGTAAATAATCCTGCTGATACAACTAAAATGGTTGATATTAGCAAGACATTGCCTTCTACAAAAATCATTAATATTAAGTTGTGCACTGATGACTTTTTACATGTTAATAATGAGCTAAGTTTGACAGACTATTCTGGTGACACCATGTTGTTTAATGGTAATCAACTAGATTTTATATTACGTCCGCAAGATTATGATATTCATATTTGTGGTATTGATATTAATGGCATCTTTGTTAGCGCAATAGATCAACTGTTGTCTCTTGGATATCATGTAACTATTTATAGCGATATGATTAAGCCATTTAGTAAAAAAACAATTACTCATATTAAGAGTAGTAATGTTAAATTTGTTAGTGCAAAAAGTGTATGTCTAAAATAAATGATATTTCCGCTATGGACATTTATTCTATGTCTCGTTCAAGTTTGGTAAATCATATTCGGTTTATTAAACGCGAACTTGCCAAGGACAAATTTGACACGGATGAAGACAAAGAGTTTCATCAACATATGCTTACTTCTCTTGAAGAAGAGTTGGAAATGCGGGAATGATATGAAAATCACACTAATAGTTGCATGTGATGAAAATGGCGCTATAGGTAAAAATAATACTTTGCCTTGGCGAATTCCTAGTGAATTAAAACATTTTAAAAAATATACAGATGGCAAGATTGTTGTTTGTGGTAGAAAAACTTTTGAATCTCTACCTTTCTTATTGAAGAATAGACATATGTTTGTCTTATCTAAAAATGAGAAAACTCTTGATCTCATGCAAGAACGTGCAGATTTGTTTAAAGAAAAGAATCAACAAGATCCTCCTTTCTGTGCATTAGTAAAATCTATGTCGCAATTTATTGAGACATATGATGGCTGGTTTGCAGATACTCATGAGGAGATATGTATTATAGGTGGAGCATTCATATATGAACTGTTTTACCCATATGCAGATAAAGTTGTTTATACGTTAGTGCATACTAGTATTGACGGTGCTGATGCTTTTTTTGAAAAACCTAATAAGGCAATTTGGAGTATAACTAATACTCTGGCCACGCAGGTTCAGGAAGAAGGCGATGAATTTCCTTATTCAATTTATGAAGTAACGAAAAACAAATCGGCGGAAATTATTTCTATGAAAACACGTAAAGTGCTTACAGATGTGGAAATAATGAAATTAAGAATGTAATTTTTATTGTAAGTTTAGACGGTTAGGAGTAAAATATGGCATTGCCATTATTGAACGGTTCAGTTGTAAAAATTTGGCACGGCACACGTGGCCACGATTATGTTGTTGTTTGTATTGATAGAAATGCTAAGAAAATTGGCCTATTGAAACACACCACAATTAACTATGATGGCTCTATTCACGGAGCAGTCACAGGTGTGCGTAAATGGATTCCTTATGAAGAATTAGGAACACAAAAAATTGTCCCACGTATCGCGAGAGTGGTAGGCGTAAGACAAATTGATAGTACACAATTAGCAAACTTCTTTAGCGAAATTGGCGTTACTAATGTTGCTGCTGTTGGCCATGTACACAATGTTGTAACTGCCATCGACACAGCTAATGATGCTCGTCAATTCGCTATGTTGTAATACATAGGTAGATAATGACTCAGAATATTTCTGTACAATATTTCCCGCCTAAAGGTGATGCAAAACCTTCAGATTTAGGTGGTGGATATGTTACTAGTGGAATTTTAAAAACAAGTTTTAGACTTGTTAAGACAGATAAGAATGAACATGGATTCTTTCCTTCTTTCCCTAGTAAGAAAAACGAAACAACAGGTGAATGGAAAGAACTTGTTGAATTCCCTAATGGGGAAGCAAAAGAACAGTTTATTGCGCTCGTCAAGGATAAAATCCAAGCTGGCGGAGGTAATAGACCAACTCAAGCTACAGGGCAACGTCCAGCTACGGCTGCTACTGCTAATAATATTGCTCGTCAAAAACCTCCAGCAATGGGCGTTCCTGGTGAGACTGGTATTCCTTGGTAATAGCTAATGACGGATGTGCAAAAGAATTTAACTAGTTCACAATTCACATTATTTAAAGGTAAGTCTGCAATGAGAATGCAGCTCCAGAAACCAGAACGTCTCATTGAAGACAAGTATAAGACTGGCTGTATATTCTTGCAGATGGCTCCATTTAAAGAAGAAAAAAACGGAACACGCATATACTCTTGGGAAGATCTAAAGATTTCAGTTAAACTTGGAATTAATGATTTAACTCAATTGATATACGCTTTTGATTCTGGCGGAGAAACTAATCTATTTCATCAATTTAACGAAAGCACTAAAACTATTGCTTTAAAAGTTAATGGTGATAGAGGATGGTTCTTATCTATTAATGAATCAAAAAAAGATGGAACTAAGTCAAACTTAAGCATTCCTGTTTCAAGGGAAGAAGGATACGCAGTATCTATAATGTTGAAAACAGCATTACCTCTTCTTCATAATTGGTTTTAATTTTAATAGAAGGTAAATTTTCATGGCTAATGAAAACAAAGCTCTTGCAAAACTGTCAGCAGCAGCAGCTCTAGCGGGTGTAAGTGCGGCAGCAAAAGCAGCAGCAGCAGCAAAGGTAGTAGCAGCAGCTGTTCCACAAAAAGCAAATCCGTTAGCGGCATTTGTTAAAACTACTCCTGCTGTCAAAGCGATTCAGGATTCAGTAAACGTATTTGATGTTCAAGCTGTTAAAAGCATTGAGATCATTGTACGTATTAATGGCAAAGACAACGTAGTGTTTTCACTATAATTGTCACAATCAATCAAAAATTTTTAGAAGGTATTATTCATGTCTAAGTCAATTCGCGTTATTTACGGTACAGAAATAGATCAAGTCGTTGATGGCGATTCAAAACCAGCAGATATCATTGCTGCATTAACCCCAACTTACAAAGAGTTAGCTGACTCCGAGTTCACATTGAAAGATGAAGGCGATTACAATGTAATGCGCATCACCTTGAAACAAGGCCGTAAAGCTTAATAAGCTGGTCTTGGGGGATTAAGGGGCGTAACTGCCCCTTTTATTTTTTATGCAAACTACACAATCCTTACTTGATTTATTTAAGACATTTTCCCATTCTTTGAAGGGCTCTAATCTACCACAGCAAGTTGTGGATTTTATTGAATTAATGTCCACTGCTAAATATTCAACCTTTTTAGATGAGGAAAAAACAAAAGTATATAGCGAGCTAGATATTGTTGCTGCCATTAATGGTATGGGCGACTTTAATAGATCGTGTAAAGTATCTGTTCTTCACTTTTCTAGAATAAAAAAATATATAGCCAATCTCCCTTCCTTTACTGATCCTCAAGAGGATTACGTTTAATGACAATTACCGCTAGGGACATTGTTAACTTTCCGAGTTACATGTCATTCTTTTTCACTGGAGCGTATTCTAATTCTAATGGATACTCTACTAGGAACATCGCACCGAATCTCTCTGATATCAAAGATATCTGTAGTAAGACTTCAAAGCTACTAAATAATATTGTAAAAACAAACTTAGATGCTGTTACTGGCATTAAAGACTCTTCAACTACTCCTGCTGTTCATATTAATAGATTCAATATTTCCTTATTTGATCCAGAATTAACTTTGATTAAAAGTAGAAGAAGAACTGCCTCAACTTATCATGACGTCACTATGGGTGACTATTGCAATTATGAACTTACGTTTTCTTGTAAGCATCATATGTATGCACGTCTTGGCGCTAATCCAGTTGACTGTACGTCTCCTGATGCATTAAAGCTTATTCTTGCCAATATATTTGGATTTGATTTTTCTATTCAGAATGATTTTGGAAGATTTGATAACAAATATGAATATACAAATGTTCAGACCTATTATAAGAATGCTGTAGAGAAGATGAAAAAAGGCGAAGTATTTATTTACGGATTCTTTTCTCCTGATGAGGCTATAGGTTTATTAACTAACCGTCAGAAATTAATAGGTTCTATTGACTCTTTAGCTGCTTCTAGTCTTAGACCAATGATGGACTTGTCTCATCTTAGCAATGTTACATTATCGCCTTTGATGTCTCCAAAAGGACTTTCAAGATCTTATTTTACTTCTAATGTGTCTGCTAATTTGACACCTCTTGATATTGTTAAGCCTACAACTATGGTTCCTTTAAGAGCTTCTAGGTACTTAATTGAGACTGGTCATTCAGATGTATTAAATTCTACTTATAAGATTTCAGATGTTGTAATTAATTTTAATTGTCAAAATATTAAAGATCATTTTGTTTTGTCTCCAAATATCTTTACCAAGATTAGTAAGTCCTTATTGTCTCTTCAGGAGACTACTCAAGTTCCTGATAACATGATGGTATTTGCTCCAGCTGCTGCTCGTAATTATAATAACAGATTGTCTTCTGAGTTCTTTAGAGCTATTACAGAAGAGAAGATGTATAACCGTGCTGCTGGTGGATATATCACTGCAAAGAATCTTTGCGATGTTTCTTTTGCACTTGGTGGTGGTAAGTTTGTTACATTTATTATTACTGATATACCTAATTTGTTTGATCATAAACTTGATCTTAGTGTCAGTATGAATCTTAAATTTCATAATGATTTTTTTAAAGATTCTAATTCCGTGTCACAAGGGATGACTTCATTGGTTGAAACTATAAATGAAGCATTTATAAAAAAGGAGCCTGTTACTAATGGCTAAAACTGTTTTTAATATGGAAATTCTTGATGATGGCTCTATGGTTATAGAATCAACTGATGGATCCGTTAAGTCTAAAAAGACAACATCTTTAGGTTACTTCCTAGAGACTTTTGGTAGTATGTTCAATAGTATTGAAACTCCTATATTGCCATTAAATTGTAGAAAAATTATCAAATCAAGTACCAATGAATTGTATATATTTGAGTATCCTTCTGCTTATAGAAGAATCACTTATGATGATGTTCATTATGAAAATGTGCTTTGTCCAAGAACTATCTTTATTGTTAAACTGGCCGTTGATGGTGCTGGTGCTAAAACTTTAGTTAAGGCTAATTTCTTTATTCCAGATAACATTAGTCCATTTAGTTTAGATATGCCTTTGCATACTTGGATCTTTAATAACTTTAAAGAAGGCACTATTTGTTGGGGCACCAATGAAAGTACCGCTAGAAAACTATTAACAAACGATCCATCTACGTATGCTGGTTTGTTTAATGTTTATATTGGTTCAAAATTTAATGACCATTGGCCTCAACAGGTTAATACTGCTGCGTTTATCAAAGATACTCCCGATGCTATTGGTCGTCCGCATATGTTAAAAATTATTTTAGGTTTGCAAAATAAACAGGTGTTTCCTGATTCTGCATTAACCAAAACTCCAATCACTTTAAGACAAATTGTTGTCGATTACAATTCTGGAAAATTTTAATGTCCAATTTGATGTCTGTGCTCTTAGGTTCTAAGGGTGAATCTAAAATTGAAGATCTAGAATCTACTAAGCAATTTTGTACTGGTTTATTTAAAAATGGCTTATGGGAAAGACGTAAGACGGATTTAGGTTATTTTACTCATCAGCTAAATAATATTGAGATTCCGTATCTTACTAAGACCTGTACGCCAAAATTCGAAATGTCTCTGCCTAAGATGCCTATTGGTATTTATAATGAGATTTTGAGATTCTTTTTACAGATCTATGGATCTGTTAAGTCTGAAGTTATTGTCCAAGTGTTTTGGAATTTAACTACTAAGAAGTATGAATTGTACGTTCCTGTACAAAAAGTTGCTGGCGCTTCTATCGTTCTAGAAAGAAATCTTGGGCCAATGATTGATCCTAATATGGCATGGATTGCTGACATTCATAGTCATAATGTTATGGGTGCTGGATTCTCTGGTACTGATACGAATGATGAAAAATCTACTCGTTTGTTTGGTGTTATTGGTACTATTACTACTAAACCAACAAGTGCTTGGAGAGCTGGATGCAATCAGAAGTTTGTAACTTTACAAATGATTGATATCTTTGATTCCGAATCTACAGAAGTGTTTGCTATTGATCCAGAGGCAATCAAAAACGTTACTGAATTTCGACCTGCCGTGGTTATAAGCTATCCGCCATTAGGTAATCGTATTCAAAGCCAAGCTACCGTAAGAGATGCTCATGGTAGAATTATTTCTCCTCATGTTAAGTATCCTGTTACTGGTGTTCCTATTAGTCCAGAGCGCTATCCAAAAGGCGACTTTGATTATATGGCGTATTTAGATTATCTATCCGACGGAGATGAGTCTGCTGATGAATGGGCCAAGCCAATTTATTATGATGCTGTAACTGATTTTATTAAAACCTTTAAGGCTTGGGTTTCCTCTGTCAATGATGGAGATGATAGTCAGGCTATTAATAGACAGCTGATTTCAGATTTCTGCGATATGATTAGCGAATGCGATATGATGGAACAAGATTTTATTGAAGATGTTATTAACGAGCTATCATTACACGCCTCTAGTAGAGAGTGGATTGATATTGTTAAGCATGCATCAGACTTAGGAGGATTTTAATGGACGACGTACAATTAGAGAATATGAAAAGCTCTCTTGCTTATCAGATTAAAAATCATCAATCTTCTGTTATTGGTGTTCAACTAATACATAGCTCCTTGAATACTTTATTTAAACAATCTATTTTTAATAAAGCTATTACAGAAACCTTAATGCAGGGTTTGTTAGTTGACTCTAAAACTATTACATCAATTGTTATTAATGGATGTGGTGGCACTGGAGGCTGGTTCTTGCCTAAGCTTGTTAAGATTCTTAATGATGCTAAAGCAAAAGGAAAGCTTGCTGATGTTCTAGATATCTATCTTATTGATGGCGATAAGGTTTCAAGAAAGAATCTGATTAGACAGAATTTTATTGAAAGAGATATTGATAAAAACAAAGCTGAAGTAATGTGTAATAGATATTCTGGTCTTTTATCTCGTGGCATAAATATGTGCTATATAGATAAATATGTTACTAGTAAATCTATTCTTGAAACCTACAACCCTTTAATTGCTGGTAAGTTTGTAGATGTTCAAAGCTTGCCATATATGGGGACCAATAGAGGTGCTAATAGAAACACTGTTTTAATTCTTAACTTTGTTGATAATGCTGTTAGTAGAAAAGTAATCCATCAAAGCGCTATCAATATTGGCAACACTGGCATGACCGATGCTGTTGTTATTGACGCTGGTAACAACTCTTATAATGGACAGGTTATAGTCTCTTCCTATCCACATGTTTTACCTTCTAATTATTATATAAATTCTTCTGATGAATTGTATGATAATGAGGCTGTTAAACTAGAGAATTGTGCTGATGCTGATTTGGCTGCTAATAATCCTGAACAATTATTTAATGCAAACGATTTTTCGGCTGCTGTTACTGGTAATTTAATTAACACCTTATTTGCTGAAAATAGAATTCATTACGGGCAAACTGGTTTCACGACTGGTAGTAATTTAACTATCACTCAAATATATCCGTTAATGTCATGTATTTCTCATGGTAAGAATCTTCTTTATGCTTTAGCTACTGTAAATAAGATGCGTGTTAATGAACCTATTATTGAACAGTTTAAGACTGTTGATAATGCAAAATATCTTCAGTTGGTTCAGCAATACATTTTTAGTGGTTCAAATTATTACATTGGTAGCAATTTAGCAGTAGGGACTAATTTGTTCCTTACGAATATCCGTAAATACATTAATGATGTTTATATACCTAATGCAACTATGCAGCATTCTAGTAGCTCCTATATTTCATCAGCTGAAATGTTACAAGTTAGTCTAAAATTATATGTACATTCGCTCGAACAGGCCAAACTTGCTCAGAAGGCAAAGCCTACAAACGAAGGGCAGCAGATTGCTCTTGCAGCCTAAACATATAGATACTGGTCTTTCTTTTGAGTCTTTTCTTGGCCAGTTTTCTGGCCTTTTAGATTTGTATGTAGATGTTAATAGTCTATGCACAAAGATCTTGGTTAGCCCAGATATCTATAAGACTGATAAGGCTCAAAAGTCTATTAAGTATTTGATGGATAGGTTTGATATTCACTGCTTTATGCATTCTACTACAATCTCTAAATTTAAAGATTTATCTGATAGATTTAAAAGATTAAAGACTATCTATCTTAAGATGCCAAATTGTCAGGATTATTATCTTGCCAAGATTCTTGATGTGGTTAGTCAGCTAATTCCATTGTTTAATTTATTATCTGAATTTACTGGTTCTGTTTCTAATACTTTTATGTATAGAAATATTAAAATTGGTGAAAGGGTTATATCTATTATTAATCCGTCTTTCTCTATTGTTTTTCAAAATGAGATTAAGAAAAATCAAATTGCTATACATAATTACTTCTATGATCTTAGTGATACTTTTATTAAGTATTATGGATTATCTGAGAATGTGTATGGCTTTGTAAAGAACAAAAGCTGTATAAGCAATGCTCAATTTCATTTAGCTAATAAGCCTGAATCTGTAATTAATTTAGATATTAATAAATTTTTCAATAACTGTTCTTTGTATAAAATTATTAAGTATGGCAATCTTTCTGAATTATTTTCTTTGTTTGAATACAAGGATCGTCTACTGTTTTCTGGATACCAGATAGGTGTTCTATCTATACTATCTTTTGCTACACATAATTCTGTGTTTGCTACTGGTGCTAGATTTACTCCGACTTTATCTAACCTAATATTAATTCCTATGGATGTTAAGATTAAGGCCTTACTTAAAGAGTATGGTAGATTGAATAATGCAAATATTTGTTATTCTAGATATGCTGATGATATAACAATATCTTCTAATAAAAGTAAATCTGATAATAACTTTATTCTTAATATAAGCCTTGTTAATTCTATAGAAGCAATTCTAAATGAATATGGGTTCTATATTAATTATACCAAGACTAAAATTTGTGGTAAAAAAGATAGAAAGCAGGTTAATAATATCAACCTTGATATCGTAAATAATTGTCTGTCTTTTGGATCGGATGAGAAATTGAAATATAAGATGCTATATAATAATCCAGATGCCTCTCAAGAGTCTAAAGATTATTTAAAGTGTCTACTGCCATATATTAAACAAATAAATCCAAAACAATATGATTATATAATGAGTGATTTTAATGATACACATTTATCATAAAGGCTTTTCTGCTGCTGACAAACAGGGCATATTAAAAATATTATCCTTTGTTCAGATTACTGCAGAAGAATGCTTATTTATAGATAGCACGATTGAAGATATTGATATCAAAGGTAAGGATTTTATCCTATGCTTTGGTTCTTATAAGGAAGTTACTAGGGCTTTGGTTGCTTCTGGATTTTTTAAAGTTGGCGACCTTCTGGGTAAAGATACTTATGATCCCTCTAGCTCATTCTCTTTAATTAATATTCCATACGATATGACTCAGATCTTTTCTAAAGAAGAAGTTAAGCAGGTCGTATGGTCTAAACTTAGTAAGTTTGGTGAATACTATATTAATGTCTGTGAAAGGGGTGCAAGCAAGACTAAACAACCCTCTCAGCAAATGGAACTTCCTTTTGATGACGACATCTCTATGATAGCGCCTGTGCCTATTGTAGAAGATGCTGCATTAACTACGGTTGATGTAGAAACCTTAATGGCTGCCATATCTCAGACTATAGACTTATCCGATATAGGATTAGGTAAAAGTCTTTCTTTAAGCTCTAAGATTGAACTAGATACTCCATCTGGCAAATTAGTTATTTATCCTACCAATAGAATAGCTACACCAGATGCAAATAAAACTCACTTATCTTTTAAGGATAGCTTGGCTTTGCTAAGACTAAGTATCATGTTTGATGCTACTAAGATAAGTTTTTTTAACGACGCCACATAAATGCATATTTTTATTGCTAAGCTGATAAAAACTTTCATCTCTACATTAATGATGTATTTGTCTAGAAAGTTAATCTATTACATAGATGATTATTTTAGCAGCAAAATAATGCAAGATACCCCTACCATAACATGTGATTATTGCGGCTTTTCATTTGATAAAGAAATTGTATATTCTCTTTACCATAAAAAATGTCCGCAATGTCTAGCAAAATTCCAATGCGATTTTATAGAATATGACAACGGATCAATCAACCGAACAAACCACTTCCACACCAATCAATATCACAAAGCAAATGTCCATTAGCCTTGATGAATCTAATCAGTTGAATTTTACCCTTAGCGATACTTGGTCTGTCCATGAAGCTTTTGGTGTTTTATTCCTTGCTGGTATTAATTTGTATATTAACAACTTAAGTCCAGTTAGAGGTCTTCATGAAAAGCTTGATCATTTGATTCAAACTAGCTCACAACCAGCAACTACTGGCGCGGCTACTCCTTCAATGTCTGACTTATTAATGGCTGCTGCTGAACAACTAAAGACTAATAATGATTGATACTGTATATTTTGCTGCTATAGATGCGTCAATAACTAGCACTGGTATTTCGATACTGTCTGTTACGGATGAGAACAAGTTTATCTTGCATGACAAGACCACTTTGTCAGTCGGCACCAAAAAATATAATGATCCAACTAAATTTAACAAGAAAATGGATATGTATAGATTGTTTAAGTTTTACTTTGACAATTTAAAATACAAAATATCCTTTGCTGTCTTTGAAAATTATTCATACCGTTCTAATGGTCAGTTGGCTGATATAGGTGAACTTGGTGGACTGTATAAGTCTTATTTGCATCAAAATGATATCAGCTTTGATACTATTCCTCCTGCTAGCGTTAAGCTAATAATTACAGGAAATGGTAGAGCAGAGAAGACGGAAGTAGCGGAGGCTATAAGAAAGCATGTTATTAATATTGATAATTTTACTTTTAATAATTATGACGAGACAGACAGTGTAGCTGTTGGTATTGCTTATTCATTAAAAATGTTAGAGATAATTGAAGATGAACCTAAACAAAATACAGTCAAAAATAAAAGAGTTCGTAGAGTCAAACCAAAATGATCTACTTACCTCATCTGAGTATATAATTTATTGTGCTAACTTACTTTTAGCTTTGTCTGGAACGACTCTTGGGATGGATCCTAAGTATGCTAATTTAAGTCTTACTGATTATTTTGCACTTGAAAAAGCATCTATAGATGACGATAGTCCTTATATATCTATTGCTATGCTTGCTCATGGCCTTATAGAGGTTTCTAGTAGGTTTGAAAATGACGAGTAGTGTAGATTTAATTATAGACGCTTCGCAGATGCTTATTGATTGTGAAACCTTATGCTTGACTGGTATTCAGTTTAGAGAGAAAACTTTGGCTCAATGGGAAGAAGATTTAAAGCTTCCCACTTTAAGTGACAATATGTCGTATGCGGATATACAAAAGTATAACTTTGCGTATGTAAGATTAAACGAAGTTATTATGTCTAATTACTCTTATGCTAAGGCTATGTATAATTTTTCTAATTTAACTTATCAGGCTGCTATAAAAAGCAAAACTAAGCTTGCCTTGGACGATATTAAAAAGGACGCCACTAAACGTGCTCCTGGAATGGACAGTTTAGAAAAGAATATTTCACTACAGTGTATAGAAGAATTTACTGCATTAAAGATTAATGAAATATTTTTAGATTTCTGGAAAATATATTATGAAAAAATGCAGTTATTAGACTCTAGACTCTCTAATATTAACTACATGTATAAAGGTCAGATATGAAAATTGTTTTAGCTACCCCATACGATGGTATGAATCAATACATACTAGATAATCATTGCTCTATAAGAATCTTGCTATTAAGCAGTGAATCTTTTTTAGACTTAATTATTGATTTCTGTACGAAGTACGGAATTACCGAAGATCCATTTTGGATTATGAGGTCTGCTATTTCTAACGTTCATTACGCAAATAGATTGCCATTACTTAGTATTGATTTTGTATTTGCTGTATTTGATTATTTAATTTCTAAATACGATCATCTTATTCAAGATACTCACCTTATTCATGTTTTATATATGCATGATGTGCGTACTATGATTCTTGATTCAGGAATGATTAATGCATATCTTTCTAAGAATGTTATTAGTGTTGTGGATGATTCTTTACACTTAAAGGGTATTGGTTTACATACCCGTGAATATGTTGCTATCGGTGCCGATAGATACTATTCATTGCGAAAAATTTGCGAGCTACTTAAGGTTCCGCCTGGTAGGTTCGTACATATAGATGGAAAATTAGAAACATAATGGCAAAGAAAAAAGAAGTTGAAGTTAAACAGACCAATTTCTCTCCTGAAGAAAGGATGAAAATCTTATCTTCAATGAAGACTGTTTTAAAAAAGAAATTTGGTGAATCTGTTATTGCTGATCATCAAAAGTTAAAGATAGAATCTGTATCTACTGGATCTCCTTTGCTTGATGGTGCTATCACTGGCTTTGGTTATGCTAGAGGTAGATTTATTGAACTTAGTGGTGAGAATTCATCTGGTAAGACTACTACTGCAACATTAATGCTTATTGAATCTCAAAGAGCATATCCCGATGAGCTGATTGGCTTTATTGATATTGAGCATGCCATTAATTTGGAATACGCTCAAATTCTTGGTCTGGATATTAGTCCTGAAAGATTCATCCTTAGTCAGCCAAGTAGTGCTGAAGAAGCGTTTGAAATTCTTGGTGCATTTTCTGAGTCTGGATTATTTAGTGCTATATGCTTCGATTCAATCGGTGCGTTGGTAACTCAAGATCAGTTAGATAAAGGTATGGATGAGAATACTATTGGTTCTGTTGGCCGCTTGATTGGTAAATCAATTAGTCGTATCAATATTGCTGCATGTGCTTCTAATACTACAATTATTTGGATTAACCAAATTAGAACAAAGATTTCTTTATTCGGATCTAGTGAAACTGTTGCTGGCGGTCGTGCATTGCCATTCTTCCATTCTACTAGAATTAAGATTAAGAAGATCAATGTAATCATGGTTAAAGATAAACCTGTTGGTCAAGTAGTTAAATATGAGGTGACTAAAAATAAAGTCGGTACTCCTTTTGGAGTTATTGAAACGGCTATTTATTTTGGTATCGGATTTGACGAATACACAGAAACTATCGAAATAGCTTATAAGACTGGAATTATCCAGCCTGCTGGTGCTTGGTGCTATCTTGACAAAGGAACGCCTCAAGAGCTTAAATGGAACGGCAAGGCCGCTTGTATTCAATGGTTCAGAGATAATCTAGAAGCATTTACTCCATTCAAGGTTAGAGTTTTGGAAGCTAATACTCCAGAAGTTGATATTGCCTTAGCGACAGAAGTTGATGAAGCTACAGGATTAACAAATACAGAAGTTCAAGGACTCGAAGTAAATGAGTGATATGAATTTAGCGATTGCCGAAGCTATAAAGGCAAACCTACCAGAAGCAGTTGCTGGTGAAATGAAAAGATATCTTGACGAAGCTAAGGCTGCTATGTCTGATAATGTCAGGCTTAATAAAGCTTTAGCAGATGCTAGAGCTAGAATTGCACAACTAGAAGAGTATTCTAGTAAGACTTCTCGTGAAAATGAGATTCTTAAAGATGCCGATATAAAAACTCAGGCTCTGGCTAAGGAATTACAGAACAAGGAGATTGGTCATATTAAGCTTCTTGCTCGTAATGAGGCTGATATTGCTAATGCTGCAAAGAGTGCTGCGTTTGAAGTAATTGGGCTATTCTTAAGAAATCCATCTATCAGAACAGATATTCAGAGAACTGTTACGCATCCAGTAGAGGGAGTTCCTCCTTCTCAGTATAACTCTTCAGGATCTTGTGGTTTTGTTGGAAGCGGATTCGAAACTGAAAGTAAGACAGTAACCAATGAATAAAGAACTGCATTGCGAATTAGTGCCAAAGACTTGTTGGTATTCCAATATGAGAGATCATTTAAAACAATCTCAATGGGATAAGATTCGTCGTTGGTGCTATGAACGTGCAGGCCATGTCTGTGAAATCTGTGGTGATTCTGGAAAGAATCAGGGACGTAATCATGCGGTTGAAGCCCATGAAATATGGCATTATGATGATCCTACTAAGACTCAAACCTTAAAAGGTCTTATTGCCTTATGTCCCGCCTGTCACAATGTTAAGCATTATGGCAGGGCACAGATTGTTGGTACTGATAAATCTGCACGATTTCAACTTAAAAAAGTAAATACACATTGGTCTTGGAAGGACGTCTTTGCTCATTGCGAAGCGGCTATTAAGACTTATGAAGAAAGAAGTAATCACAACTGGACTTTAAATATGGATTATTTAAAGGCTGAGTTTGGATTAGATATAAAAATAAAAAGAGAAATTATTGAGAACAAATAGTCAATCCGTTAAGGATTTTATGATCATTTTTCAACAACCATTTTCATCGGTTCCTACTACTGATGTTCCACTAGATACTATCAAGTTAAGATTAAGGCTATCGACGGAAGAACTGGAAGAGCTCTTTTTTGGGATTCTTGGGAAGGATGCTCAAAAGGCAGTTAACAAATACTTCCATGATATTAATTCGTTTATTGATTCCTTATCTGAAAGTGATATTGATATTAAAATTGACGAAGTTGCAGACGCGTTAACCGATATTGACTATATCAATAATGGTAATGCTGCTGTCTTTGGTGTTCCAATTGATGCAACCTTTGCAGAAGTGCATAGATCTAACCTTTCTAAGCTTGATGAGCTTGGTAGACCAATCTTCAGAGAAGATGGAAAGGTTATGAAAGGACCTAAGTATAGTCCTCCAAATCTTATGCCTATCTTAGAGGCTTATGGGTATAAGTCACATGAATGATTTTGAATCCTTTTATGACAATCAAATAGAATCTGAAATTAACGAAGATGATTCTATTGCTGACTTACTACAACAAAAAGCACCAACAAACAATTTATGCTCCGCTATAGATCCTGACGGTGAAATAGTTGGCTTGTCTGGCAATGATGATATTTTCTCATCTCCACAAGCTGCATTTTTTGAATTCTTTAAAGCTCTATACCTGAACAAGGACAAACTTGTTTCTGATGTTTTAAATCAGTTAGGCGTAGATCTATATTATATAAAATAAGGAAATATTATGTCATTAAAAGACGTTATTAGTACCACTGCTGCACAGCAAGGTATTTCTAAAGCTAAAACAAAAAGAGTTGTAGACTCTGTACTTGCTGCAATTACTGCCAACTTATCTGCTGGTGAATCTTTTAGATTTCCAGGTCTAGGGGTGTTTAAGGTAAGAGATAGCGCTGCTCGTGTTTGTCGTAATCCGCAAACTGGTGGAACTATTGATATTCCAGCAAGAAAAGTTCCAAAAATCTCTTTCTCTAAGAGTGTTAAAGATGTTGTAAGGAATCCTCCAGCTATAACTGCTGTTGCCTATCATGACTGAATTTGACGAAGATGAATACAAGCAGCTTTTAAATAAACTTCTTGAAGATTATCCAACTGGATTTAGATCTCGTTATTATGTCAGCACACGACCTAGTCATCCACGTCCACAAATAATTGATGGTAGAACTGAAGGTATTGAACCTATTCCGTTTGGCTATGATGGGTTATGCCCAGAGGTATTAAATGTCTCTAACTAATAAATTAACTATTGGTAAACTTAAAGAGCTTTTATCCGTCATTGATTCTAAGTGGGATGGAGCTATTATTAATTTGGTTTCTGAAGATAAGTTAGAGCCTGTTACATCTTTTAAGATTATTACCAATCGAGAGATGTCTCCTATCTTTCATCATGGTCAACAAATTGTTCGTGGTAAGACTGTAGCCTTTCTAGAAATTAAGAGTGAAAATTCATAATGTTAAATGAAGATATCTTAGAGTCTGATATTGGTAAGTATACTAATCTTCATGCTCATAGTCGTATTGCAAGTCCATTGGATGGATTCTCTAATATAGATGATTATGTTAAAAGAGCTAAGGCAATGGGAATGACTAGTTGCGTGTTTACCGATCATGGACTGATGGGTGCTGCATATGAACTAGAAAAGGTGTGTAAGAAGAATGGAGTAAAGCCAATTTATGCAAATGAATTGTATTTTACTCCTAATGATCCCCTGATTAAAGAAAGGATTCCTGGCGTTAAGCCTAATTTTCATATTATTCTTATTGCGTATAATCAAGCTGGTTATCAGAATCTCTTAAAGTTATCTTCAGATGCTTGGACTAAGTATAGGTATTACAAACCTAGGGTTGGATTTGAGCAGTTAAAGGACCATGCAGAAGGTTTAATATGCCTTAGTGCTTGTCTTGGTGGATATCCACAGCAGCTTCTTTTAGAGGGCAAGGAAGAGGAATCTGAACTTGCTATCTTAAGATTTAAGAAAATATTTGGTGACAATTATTACTTAGAAAAGCAGTGGACTAATATCCCAGAACAAGATACAGTGAATGCCTTTTTCGATTTGATGTCTGATAAGCATGACATTAAGCAGGTTATCACTTGCGATTCTCATTACACATATGCTCATGAATCTGAACTGCATAGGGCTTTAGTTACCATTAATGTTAATGGTGTATTTAAAAGGCTCGCTGTTGCAAAGGAAGGCGAACTGATTGACGAGAATAAGGATACCGATGAAAGCGCTTTGTTTTATACTCCTGGTCAGTATTACTTAAAGCCCTATCATGTTCTTAGAGAGTATTTTAATACAGACAGAGATCTTCTTGCATTTGATAATACAAATAAGATAGCTGAAATGTGTAATGTTAAGCTTCCTGTAGGATTAAAGATTTTTCCGCAACTTGTTGGCGATCCTGATAGTTTTATTATGAATCAATGTTATGAATTTATTGAGTCATATTGTAAAGATATGACTTCTGATAAAAAGCAGCTCTATCTTGACAGGCTTGAAGAAGAATCTTGGATCATTAAACGTATGGGATATTTTGACTACTTTACGGTAGTTCAAGATGTAATTAATTATTGTAAGCGTAATAGCATTCTTACTGGCCTTGGTCGTGGGTCTGCTTCTGGTAGCCTAATATCGTTTTGTCTAGGCATAACTGGTATTGATCCGCTACTTTACAATTTGTTATTTTCAAGATTCTTAAGCTCATCTCGTGCTCCATATCCATTGATTGAGCTTGAGGAATATCCTTTATCTGTTTGGAATAAATAAATGTCTGAAACAAAAACAATAATGAGATTGGCTACCTATGCCGATTTAGAATTTATTAAAGATTGTTATCATAACTCTGCTACTTGTAATGAGTTTGTAGAAAGTTCTAGTGACTACTTTGATTCATTTACAACTCCTCAAGAAGAATTTGCTTACTATACAAAAATGCTTAATGAAAGATCTTCATTGGATAAGTTGTATATAGTTAATAGGAATGGCTCCGACATATCTTTATTAGCTTCTCAGTTTAATGAGATTAGCAAAACTACTGGTGGCATTGTGTTTACTCATCCACGTGTATGTAAGATGTCTGTCATAGCTTCTTTAAAAATACTTACTATTCACAACTTCTTGTTGATCAAGAATGGTTATGCTGAATCTATCTATATGAAGGTTTGGCATCCATTAATGTCTCAAGCTGTTACCAATGTCATAAAAGATTTTAAGTCTATAAAGCTATACACAGCACATTATGTATTGTTTTGTATGTCTTCTGAAATAAGAAATTCTTTCACTGAAGATTACATGAAGGAAGTCCAAGTGCGTAATATAGATCAGCATATGTGTTTTGAATGTAGCCTATGAATAAACAACTCAATTTAAGAGAAGTTATTGAAAATGCCTATATTGATAGCGATGTTTATAAGAAGTATAAGGAATGGATTGATTTTGAATTAAACCATTTAGAGCTTCATGATTTAGATGATTATGTTTATAACCTAATTGCTATTGATGCAAAGGTTAGTGTTAATCCTAATAATTCTTCTATTCTGTACTTGCTAGGCATAACTTCTGTTCCTCCTACTGCAAAGATTTCTACGATGGGTGGCACTAAGCCAGATATTGATTCTGACATTGAGCACACCAAAAGAGAGCAAGTCTTTCAATATTTGAAGGGAAAGTATGGCAATGGATTTGCCCACATAGGTACGTTTTCTGTTTCACAAGGCAGAGGATTGTTTAAAGACGTTTGTAGAATCTTTGATGTTGAATTTAATAAGAGCAATGAAATTAGCAAGCTCCTACCAGAGAATGCTCATTATATTCCTATTAAAGAAGTCCTTGTTCAGAATCCAGAATTCAAAAAGCATTACGATGAAGATCCTTTAATCAAGGAAGTAGTCGATTATGCTATTAAGATGGAAGGATGTGTTAAGTCTTTAGGCGTTCATGCTGCTGGAGTAATCTTGGCAGACGAACCTATTACTAATTACTTACCGCTATTCTGTTCTAAGGATGCTTCGGTTACCCAGTTTGATGCTGATACAGTTGATAAGATTGGATTTAATAAATTAGACGTTCTTGGTCTTAAGACCTTATCTGTCTTGTCAGAAACGTTTAGATTTATTAAGGAAAGACACAATGTGGTTGTTACTATGGAAAATATTCCATTAGATGACGAAGCTTCTTATAAAGTCTTCCCTGCAAAAAACACTCTTGGTATCTTTCAAATGGAAGATGTTGCTATCACTGAATTTGGTGCTAGGTGTAATCCTAAGACCATTTACGACATTAGTAATGTAATTTCATTATGGCGACCAGGCCCAATGTCTATGCCTAATTGTCTATCTAACTATATTAAGGCTTGTAATGGTTATGAGAAATTTGATTTTCCATTTCCAGAATACAACTATATCTTTGATAAGACGTATAACTTCTTGGTTTATCAAGAACAGTTGTCTAGACTATCAATGGATATGTGTGGATTTACTGGGCCTAGGGCAGACGAATTAAGGAAAGTTGTTTCAAAAAAGGATCGTGTTGCTTTGGTTGCTATGCGAGAAGAGTTTATAAATGGTGCTGTCAATAAAGGACATGACAAAGATAAGGTCGCTAAATTGTTTGACGATATGGAGGAATTTTCCAGGTATGCATTTAACCTGTCTCATGGTATTTCATATTCTTATTTAACTTATTTTACTGCGTATCTTAAGACTCACTATCCTTCTGAATTCTTTGCTTCTGCAATTAGTCTAGAAGATGATCCTTCTCAAAAGTCTAAGTATATAGACGATGCTAGAAAGAACGGTCTCAATGTTTATCCTCCTGATATTAATCAGTCTAAGAATGGATTTACTATTGGCACTGATGGCTCTATTCTTTTTGGATTCAATGGCATCAAGGGTCTTGGCCCTGCTGTTACTAAAAAGATATTAGATTCTCGTCCTTATTCTAGCTTTGGCGACTTTCTCATTAAGTCTACAATTATTAAAGGTGTCAATAAGAAAGCTATTGAGGCTCTGATTCATTCAGGTGCTTTAGATTGCTTTGGCTATAGACGCTCATGCATGATTAGATCTTTTGAAAAGTACATATTGGATTTTTCTGAAAACGGAAAACTTAAAGAATTCCCTAAAGAACGTATACAGGAGTATATAAAACTTCAAGATGATTACTTTAAAGATAATTCTTTTGCTGAGTTTTCTATATTTGATATTCTTGAAAAAGAAAAAGAACTCATAGGAATTTACATTTCTGGCAATCCATTTGATCTAATCGGATCAGTCGTGTCAGAAGATTATCATTCCTTTCAGAGTATTATTGATAGACTAACCCCTGGCAACAAGATAATTGAATACTCTCTATGTGAGATAGTTAAATTTAAGAAACATAAGACTCCTAAGGGTCAGGAAATGGCATTCCTTGACTGTAAAGACTCTGAAGGCACTAACATGTCTTTAACTATGTTTCCTAATATATATGAAAAGTATAAGGATATGCTTAGGGATGGATTGTATATATTAGCCTCTGCTGAATTTAAAAAGGATTCCCGTGGTCTAGGTGGACTCGTATATAGTTTAACTAATATTTCTGAAAAGATTTCTACGATTAATATTAAAGATATTAAGAAGAAGTCTAGAAATACGATTGAGCTTCATATTATTGGCACTCCTTCAACAGTCAAGTGTAAGACGGTTTTTAGCAAAATATCTCAGTATGCAAATACTGATAACCTGGATTGTATTATAAATCTTTACGTCGATATAGATAAAACAAAGTATCTAATAAAATCTATTCCAGTTGTTTCTGTTGATATAGATGTTATTAGGGACTTGAATAAAATTCCTGATATCTATGTGTCTAAAGCTAATGCAAGATGACAGTAATATGTCTGCGGAAGATTATGAGCTATTCAAACGCCTTAATCTTCTGTTTAAAAAATATTGTGGTGTTCCACTTACATTCTTAAAATATGAAATAGATAATCTGTCCAAGCGTGTTGAAATTATCGAAACAACATTCAAACAGACTATTCCTGTTATGGCCGCAACTACTATTAAGGTAGAAGCTATATCTGCCAATCTTTGTGCAGACAATATAACTTCCGAAGCCAGACTTTCAGCTTTTTCGAAACAAATTTTAAATTCGTGTAATAAAGAAGATGTATCTAAACGACTTACTTAATAGTCATTTGACTTCTGGCTCTAAGCTAAAAGTTCAAAGATTTCCCGCTTTTTATCCATCGTCTGCATCCTGTATTAGTAAGGCTGACGGTCAAACTGTAGTTGGGTCTTGTATAAGACAGCTATGGTATAGGTATAAAGGTTATCCAGAATCTAATCCTCCTACATTATATTCACAATGGATCTTTGCATCTGGGAATATTTGGGAAGAGTATTTAATTGAAAAATTAAAAGAGATGGGATTATGGCTTGCCAATAGTGTTAGATTTAATAACCTAGAGTTATTTATGTCTGGTGAAATTGACATCCTAATTAAGGGACCAAAATATAATCCTGTTACTGGCACTGGTAAATGGATTGTAGAGAACAAAACTTACGGTGGCCAAAATTATACAATGAAGAAAGATCTTCTTGGGTCTAGAGATCAAAATCCTAAACCTAAAGATGCTAACTTACTTCAATCTTTTATCTACTTATTAACTTTCAAAGAGCAGGCAGATACTGTAGTTCTAAATTATATTGATAGATCATGTAGTGGTCCTGAAAATAATAAAGAATTCCATATCACTATTCATGAAGAAGGTGATGATCTTTTCCCATTGATTACTACAACTAATTTTTATGGTCAAGATTATGCATACGTAGATAGACGTATAAGTCTGAATGCAATCAAGGAAAGATTCGCAGACCTTATTGAGTATTTAAAAAATGATGATCTTCCTTTACCAGAATTTCAGCATAAATATACCGATGAGCAAGTTGAAGAAAAATATAGCCTTGGTTTGATTGTAAAAACTAAATATGAGGCATGGACAAAAAATCATGACAAGTTCCCTATTGGGGATTGGAATTGTAGCAATATCTATTGTAGCTTTTCTGATTTGTGTCGTGCTCAAAAAAACAAAGATGGACAACTATAATTAGGAGTGTTCATGTCTTTATATAAGATAAAAAATTTAGAAGATCAGCTTTTAAAAATTAAAATGTTTCTTCCAGAGTATCTCCAAGAAAATAAATTGGATGTTACGAATGGTAGAAAGATTACATGTTTGAGTCCTGCTCATAATGATAACTCTCCTTCTATGTCTATGTTCAAATGTAAGGACACGGGCGTTCCGCTTATCAAATGTTGGTCTTGTGGCGTTGTTTACGACGTCTTTAATGTGTGTCATCTATTAGAGCATAGGCCTATTATTGGTCCAGGCTTTATTGATGATACTGTTATGTATTTATCAAAGAAATATGGTGTCCAATTAGAACTTGGTAAGATGTCTGAAGATGAAATATACGAGATGAATGTTCTTCATCTCTATAGTAGTATTCATAAATACATTTCTCATCAAACTCCTAACGATGTCCAGCTCCAGGAGTTGCATAAGCGTGGGTGGTTACCTGAATTTGCTAAGTCGATTGGTATAGGCGTATGTCATTCAATAGATGATATGAAGCTATATTTAAAAGATTTGGGATTTAGTTATAAGTTTATGGAGGAAAATGATCTTGATCATGAAAGATTGTTTAATCCTAATACTTTAATTTTTACGATATTTGATGAATATGCTCGTCCAGTATCGTTTGCTGCTCGCAATCTAAATTATAACGGTGTCAAGGATGATGCTGGTAGGTTAATCAATGGCACTAAGTTTATTAATTCTAAGGTTAATTCTCGTTGTGGCCTTGGTAAGAAGAATGAACTGTTATATATGTTCCATACCGCAAGACATAAGGCTACGCCTTTGTATATCTTCGAAGGTAATGCTGATGTTGTAACTGCGCATTCTAATGGCTTATTTAATAGTGCTGCTATTTGTGGCCTTGGTTTAAATGAAAATCATCTGAACTTATGCAGACGAAGTGGCGTTTATGATGTCGTTGTATGTTTGGATAATGATAATGCTGGAATGATGAAGGCTAAACAGATCTTAGATGACTCTCTTAAAAAGGTTCATGATATTAAGATTAGGTTTATCTTCTTACCAGATGCTGAAATAACTATTAATGGTGAAACCAAAATCATTAAGGTTGATCCAGATGAATTCATTAGAACCAATGGAATAGAAGAATTCTTGAAGTTGCCCAAAGTAGATCCATTTGCTTGGAGACTTCAGCAGTTTGATTTTGAGCAGGATGCTGATTCTGAATCAATCTGTTTTGCTATGATATCTATCATTGCTGCTGACCCATCTCCTATCAAAAGAGAAGGTATGGTTAAAGAGCTTAGTGATTATACTGGCATTTCTGAAAAGTCAATCAGGGAAGAAGTTGAAAAGATCGTTAATGCAGATGAACAGAAGATTGCTAAAGCCAAGAGAGCCATTGCTGATGAAGTGATGAATCAACTTGGTGATAACAATATTAATTTTGAAACTGTATTAGCTGGTGCTTTGGATAAGATTCAGAACGTTGAAAAAGAGTATCGCACTGGAACTTTAGATACTGGTACTAGAATGGCTAACTTGTTGGCTATCAAAGAATATCAGGAATCTGAAGATGTTCATGTGAAATATAATTTTGGTGATGAGTTTAGAGTATTTAATCACGCTTTTGACGGCGACATGAGAGGCAAGGTTGTTTATTTAGGCGGTTCACCTAACAGCGGTAAGACATCATTCCTTATTAATCTTGGATGGAATATAGCATTACTAAATGAAAATGCTATGGTTGTTTGTTTAACTATTGATGATAGTGACAAGGAGTTCGTACCTAGATTGATTTGCTATGATATGGCTAAAAGGACTTATACTACTAACAGGGAGCTGTTTGAATTAATTAGCATTAACAAAGTTGGATCTCCATTCCTCTACAAGGATTGTATTGAATACGATGCGATGATGGAAGAACGAGATAGGTCTTATAAAAACCTATTCTCTATGTCTGAAAAAGATAGGTTTGTATTATTAGATTCTAAGGACGGTAAAACCCTTGAGTTTATTAATACTACTATTAAGTATTATAGTGATAAGTATCCTGGCAGACATTTATTCTTCTTCTTGGACAACTTCCATTTAATTAATTGCCCGCAATACGAAGAAGGTCGCAGCAAATATAAATATCTTTCTCATGAGATCAAAGCTACTGCTGTTAAAAATAACTGTACTATTATTTCAACTGCTGAATATCGTAAATTGAATTTTGGTATTAAACCTAATAACTCTGACTTAGCTGAATCTGGTTCATTGGAATATGATTCTAATGCAATTATGCATATGTATAATGATTTGCATATTAAGCGCGAAGAATCCAATTTGTATCATTGGCCTGATGATATGACTGAAAAGAAACCAGTGTGCGAACTTATTACTGGTAAGAATAAAATCACTAGCTTTAAAGGTAGCGTGTGGCTGAAGTTCTTCCCTGATAAGGCATACTTCCTTGAACTAACTGAACAAGCTTGTACAGATCTGAAAAATGCCAACAATCAAGAAAGACTTGAGGCGCAGACAGAAGAAGAGGATGACTTGGAGAAGTATGGTTGAATACAATTATAAATACGAAGAAAGAAACAAAGTAAGGATTCCAAAGCAAAAGATATTAAGTCTTACTCCTGCTTTGGATTCTATTTGTCCTAAGATATCTACTTATCCAGATTACGATATTAGGTTTAAGAATCTAATATCTAATTATGATTTTGTAAGTGTTGCTAATTATATTGATGATCCTTATAAGGCTTCTGCATTGATTATTAAAATAGTCTTAAATGATTTTCTTGATAATCCCTCAATGTCTTTAATGGCTATAGAGAATCTGTTTAATAAATATTTTTTCTCAATATACGATTCAATGAACAAGGAGCATGTAAGTATTGCTGCCAAGTCTTTTATTAGGCTTACTCAAATACATGAAATGATTTTCCCAGTTCTTAATCAGTATAAGCATATAGCTTCCAATATTGATTTTTATACAACCTTAGGCATAAGACCAAGAAACGCTTATCAAACTTGTATTGATGCTGTTCTGGTTAATGAAAAGACTAATGATATTTTGTTAATTAATAAAAGCTCATCTTCTCTTATGCTTAATTCTGTTATCAATCCTAAGGTATTGGCTGCTTTAGATTATTGCAAGGAAGCATCCATTAAGATCTCTAGTATCTTTATTCTTAGCTATGATTTTGTTTCTTTAGAAAGATTGCCATTATTAAAGCAGTATAGTGTTACTGATATTGTTAATCAGCTTTCTACATCTTATATGGCTACAGTGTTTCCCAATAGGTTAAACATATCATACTGCGGTATGTGTCCATATAATTCATCTTGCTCATCTGCAACAGAATACATTAAAGGAGTTTACTAATGAGACTTAAGTTTCTTTACGATCCTAAAGATGGCCTACCTGTCTCTGATTCGTTTGGTCATCAAAAAATTATTGCATCCATTATAGATGACGGAAGTATTATAGTTTGTTTTGTTGATAATCTTGCTTCTAGTTATTATATAGAACGAGTTATTAATAAGTTCCTACCTGATATGTTTCAGTCTAGTAATTTTCAAGCTATATCCGATGAAGAATGGAACACTTATAACGATTTTCTTTTAGCAAATGGAATGTTTAAGAATCATAATAAAAATAAATTGAGTGAGGATGAAATAATTGCCACTTCCAGACAATAGAGGTAGCGCTCCACAAAGACTTCTTTATGATTATTGTGTTTCTATATATGGCATGGATAGTGTTATATGGGAACAGGTTATACCAGAGCTTGAACAAAGATTTGATATCTTTTTAAAGTACCTAGGTATAGCTATTGAATTTGATGGTAGACAGCATAGTCACTATGTTGAACATTTTCATAAGGATATGAACGGATATATTAATTCTAAGAACCTAGATAATAAAAAGAATGAGTGGGCTAAGTTGCATAATATAACGGTCATCAGATTCGATGATTCAAATATGCCTAAATCCGCTCAGGATCTTAGAACGATAATAATAAAATCATTGTCCGATTCACCTAATGACGAATATTCCTTTTCATCTTTTGATGTTGAGAAGTCTCAACGACTTGTTGATGCGTCCAATTATAGAAAAGATCTTTATAGAAAAAATAAGAAATGACAGATATTAGAATATTTCCAAAACTGTACGGCACGTCTTCGTCTGGCAAGATTAAAGAGTGGCAAATTACCGTAGAGGAAGTAAATGGTGTTGGTGCTATCAATACTTATCATGGCTATGTTGGCCAAAAGATTACGCACAATATTAAGTATATCTATACTGGTAAAAATATTGGTAAGAAGAATGAAACATCTCCTTATGAACAAGCGGTCTCTGAAGCACAAAGCACTTACAATAAGAAGATTGATGAACAGTACAAATTAAATTACAATGACCCTATCTTAGTTAACGAAATTCCTTTGCCTATGCTGGCACATGAGTTTTCAAAGCGAGGTAAGTCAATTGTATATCCCTGCTGCGTACAGCCAAAACTTAATGGCGTTCGTTGCTTAATTACTAGGCTTACTGATCGTATGCGCGCTACTAGTCGCGGTGGTAAAGAATATAAAGCCATTTTTAAAATCCTTGAAATATTAAACAACAAGCTATGCGTACATAACATGCTTGATGGGGAACTTTATTCCCATAATTTAACCTTTCAAGAGATTGTTTGCGCTATTAAGAATGAAACAGAGTTAGATATTAATTTAGACAAGATTGAATATTGGGTATATGACTATCCAGTTGAAAATGTTTCGTTTGCTGCTCGTTATGAGATGCTTGTCGCATTTACAAATCTTGTTAATGATCCATTGATCAAACTTGTTCCAACTTATATTGTAAACAATGAAGAAGAGTTGATGCAAAAACATCTTGAGTTTGTTAATGCAGGATATGAAGGCACAATGATTCGTAATACTCTTGGCTTGTATACCTTTAAGCATCGTAGCGTTGACTTGCAAAAGTTAAAAGACTTTATGGATGATGAGTTTGAAATAATAGGTGGCGAAGAAGGCTGTGGACTTGCTGAAGGACAATGTATATTTATTTGTCAGACTGCAAAAGAACAACCATTTAGAGTTCGCTGTATAGGGCCTAATTCTATTCGTGAAGAACAATGGAATCACTTAAAAGATTATATCGGTAAAATGGTTACTGTTAAATATCAATGCTTAAGTGATGATGGTATTCCTATATTCCCTGTTGGCATTGGAGTTCGATATCTTGACTAAGTACATTTATAATAAAATAATATTCTTTGGATATTATAGTGATAACAAAATTAAAGAAAAGAAATGGTACTGTTCAGGATTTTAATCCAGACAAATTAAATAAGTGGGCTGAATGGGCTGCTAATCTTAATGTGGAGTGGGCATCGGTTGCCCTTGGCGCTTATAAGAAGTGCTACGACGGGTGTACGTCAGCCGAATTGCAGGACGCAATGATTTCAGAGTGCCTTGATAGAGAAGACACTCCACATTTAAAGATGGCTGGTAGACTTTATGTTGGCAATATTTATAAAAATGCTTTCGGGCATCAAGATAATATTCCTACATTAAAAGAAATGTATTACAGAATGCATCTCCAAGGTCTTTGGGCCAATATGAGATATTCTGATGCCGAACTTGATGAGCTTGAAAGTGTTATTGATCACAGTTTAGATTTGAATTGTGTTCATTCAGAAGTTAAACAGTTAGCTACTAAGTATACTGCTTCTGATAAAACTACTGGCAAGATTTTTGAGTCTCCGCAATTTGTTTATATGCGTGTTGCTTTAGGCGTGATGAATATTCAGCCTGCCGAAAGACGTATTCAGGATGTTAAAGAAGCTTATTACTTTTTAAGTCGTAAGATATTAAACGCTCCTAGTCCAAATATGCTTCATCTAGGTACTATGCATATGGGATTAGCTTCCTGTTGTATTTATACTGCTGGAGATAATTTGCCTTCACTGGCTGCTGGTGACCATATAGCTTATATGATGACTGCTGCTTCTGCAGGTATTGGATCTCATTTAATGACTCGTAGTGTTCTTGATCCAGTCCGTAAAGGCTCGATTAAGCATCAAGGTAAGTTACCCTACTACCGTGTTATTGAGAAGTCTGTATTAGCGAACATGCAAGGTGGAAGAGGTGGCTCTGCTACCGTTCATTATAATGTTCTTGATCCAGAAATTGAAGATTTGATTCATCTACGTAATCCTACTTCTGTTAATGAAAAGAAAATTAAAGAGCTAGATTATAGTGTTGGTTATAATTCCTTCTTTGCTAAAAAGGTTGCCAAGAACAAACAGTGGATGAGTATTAGTTATCTATATGCTCAAGACTTATGGCATGCAATGTATCAAGGTGATCAATCTGAATTTGAACGCTTATACAAAAAGTATGATGCTGATCCGAATGTTCCAACTAAAAAATATATGTCTGCTCGTAAGCTGGCATTACGCTTTTTAACTGAAGCTGTTGAAACTGGTCGTCAGTATATTCATGCTATTGATGAGATGAATCGTCATACTCCGTTCTACGATATTATTTGGTCTTCTAACCTATGTCAGGAAATTGGCTTACCAACCAAAGCATTTAAGAATGTTATGGATGTTTATAGTAAAGACTCTCAAGGTGAAATTGCTTTATGTAATCTAATGGCTATTTGTTTAGGAAAGGTAACTCCTCAAACCTACGAAAAGGCTGCCTATTACGCATTGTTAATGGTTGATAATGTTATTGAGATTATGGATTATCCGTTCCCAAGTTTAGAGCGTACTGCTAAAGCTAGACGTTCTGCTGGTATTGGTGTTATGAATCTTGCATATGATATGGCTAATAAAGGTCTTACATATGATTGTCAAGCTGGCAAAGATTATATGCACAGACTTGCTGAACAGCATTCCTATTGGCTGCATCGTGCTTCATTGAAGCTTGGTAAAGAAAAAGGTAATTGTGAATGGACTCATAAGACTAAATATCCTGATGGCTGGCTACCTATAGATACTTATAAGAAATCTGTTGATCAAATTACTTCTCAAAAGAATATGTTTGATTGGGAGACTTTAAGAATAGAGATTGTAGAAAACAAAGGTCTACGTCATTCTGTATTAGAAGCATTTATGCCTGGAGAGTCTTCAAGTGTTGCTAGCAATACTACTAATGGGTTGTATCCTATTAGACAAGGTATTGTAATCAAGATGAATGGCACAGAGAAAAATGTGTTCATTGCTCCTGAATGGGAGGAGTTGAAGTATCAGTATCAATTGGCTTGGGATATTAAAACCAGAGACATGATTGATACCTATGCTATTTGGCAAAAATGGTGTGGTCAAGGTATATCAGCTGATCTATATATTAAGTTCTCGGATGCTAATAATCGTAAGGTTAGTGGCAAACAGTTAATTATGGACTTCCTGTATGCTACAGAAAAGGGTCTTAAAACAAGATATTATTATAATAGTGCTACTGGTACTATTGAATCAGAAGAACGTGGTTGTGCAGGAGGTGGTTGCGTGTTGTAAGACATGTGCTAAATATTATGCCTAAAGCTAAAAATACTTCACATATAAATTGGTCAGAATATTTTCAATATGATGACTCATCACCTTCACACCTTCGTCATTTACTCTCTAAGGGCGGCATTAAGTCTGGTTCTGTTGCTGGCTATATACATCATACAGGATACTACATAGTTAAGCTTAATAGTTTCCAATATAGAGTGCATAGAATTATTTGGGAAATGCACAATCCTCCTTTAAGTGAGAATGAAAAGGTTGATCATATTGATGGAAACAAGTTAAATAATAAAATATCTAATCTTAGAGCTGTTTCGGAAACTTTAAACATTAGAAATGGTAGAATGCGTAATACTAATACTACTGGAGTTACTGGTGTTTCTGTCAATATGTTTAAAGAATATAAATATTATATGGCACATTCTGTTAATTTGAATGGCAAACAGAAATCTGTTTATTTTTCTGTGTCCAAACTTGGAGAAGAGAAAGCATTTGAAATGGCTTGTAATAAAAGAAAAGAAATGATAGATGCCCTTAATCTACAAGGTGCAGGCTATACGGAAAGACATGGAGTTGCAGCATAATGTCTAGTATTTTTAATATAGATAATGATGAGTGGCGTACTGGAGAGGGATCATTAATTCTTGGTCAAGCTCCTGGCCTTTACGATAGTATCAATGTGAGACATCCACCTTTGTTTAACTTGTATAAGTTGCAGAAGTCTATGGATTGGGCTGAAGATGAAATAAGTCTTGAGCAGGCCCGTGTCGATTTGGCCACATGCCCTAAAGCTATTAGGGATATTATGTTAATGAATATTGCATTTCAATGGCCTACAGATAGCGTTGCTGCTAGATCTGTTGCTCCTTTGTTTGCTCCGTTCATTACTAATTCTGAATTCTGGGCAGGGATGCTTAAGAATTGTGAAATAGAAGTTTTACATGCCTTAACTTATTCTGAAATTGTAAGACAATGTATTCCTGATCCTACTGAAGCATTTGAACTCATCTTAAAAAATGATGAGGTAATGGTTCGTCTTGCGCCAGTCCTTAAACACTTTGAGGCATTGGCAAAAGCAGGTGCTGAGTATAATCTTGGTATTAGAAAGAACGATCAAGAAACTTACAATATTGTTATGACTGCTTTGGTTGCATTATACGTAATGGAACGTTTGCAGTTTATGTCTTCGTTTGCTCATACCTTTGCCGTTGTTGAACAGGGTTATGCTTTACCTATTGGCAAGTACGTACAAAAGATTATGCTTGATGAGTTAACTTGTCATTCTGAACTTATACGTACTGCTTTAGAGATTGAGTTTAAAACTGCTCGTGGTCAGATCTTCTTAGAACAATGTCGTGATATAATTGATAGCATCTTTTATACAATCAGGCAATGTGAATATGATTGGAATGCTCACACCTTCAGCGAAGGTCGATCTATTGTTGGCTTAAATGAAAATCTTGCCAATGGTTGGTCTGATCATAATGCTTATTTTGTTGCAGTAGTTTTACGTATTGATTTTCCATTCGTTCCTAATCCATTAAAATATATGGACAACTGGATTGATATTGATAAAATACAAAATGCTCAACAAGAAGAGTCTGGTAATAACTATGCTCTTAATTCCGTCGTAGATGATATGACTGAAGATGAAATCTTTGCATTTGAAGAATAACATAAGCTATTAGTAGCTAAAAATTAGGGGTGCTTTGCATCCCTTTTGAGTTTTATAATTAATGAATAAACAACAAGTCCCAACACAACTAGAATTTGATTTTCAAGATTCTATACATCCATCTGTATCTGATCAGCTTATTAGCCTTAACTTAGGTGTAGTTAATAATCCAAATATGACGCATACCACTGGTTTTCTTACTACTACTGGTGTCAAGTATGATTCTTCTAAAATAAGATTGTCATTGTATCCTGCTGAAGCTATGTATAAGATTGCTGAAGTTCTTGAGTTTGGTGCTAAGAAGTATGCTGTTGATAATTGGAAATATGTCCAACCAATTGAAAGATACTTTGATGCTGCTCTTCGTCATTTGATGGCAATTAAGACTGGCGAATTAAATGATCCAGAAAGTGGGCTAAGTCATTTAGCGCATGCTGGTACATGTATTGCGTTTATGCTATATCACGAATCTAAAGGTTTAAATCTAAAACTTTAATATGTCAGAAGTTCAAATATTAGAAATGGAATATGAAGCTGTAGGTCCTAGTATGGATCTTGTAAGCTCGTCTTCCTCTTGCTATCTTAACGATGAACAGGCCATGTCCGTAAGGTCTGCCTTTTCAACTATTCAAGTTAGATTTGAGTATGATCCAGTTTGGGGATATTCAAAGATCATTGCTGTAAATGGAATGTTAGTAAATGTCATATGATGGTATCTTATGGAAGGATGTTGATCCCGATCTTCATTATGAGTCCATAGAAGACGTTCTTATGACGTGCTGTCACATATGTGGTGAGCGTCTTGAATGGGATGTTAAGACTACTTACAACTCATATATGGATGCTCCTACTATAAAAGGTGAGTCATTCAGTTGTGGTGTTAAGTATATGTTTGAATACGATCATGTCGATTCTTGTTATAAGATAATGGTTTATTACTAAATGTCAGAACAATCTAATCACACAATACTTCCTTACAAAGAAAGGCTTGAGAAATTCAAACTTAAGCAAGAACGTAAGAATAAAAGGGAAGCTCTTAAACTGCTTCCTAAACGTCCTCGTGGTCGTCCTAAAAAAGAAAAGCCTCCTAAGACTCCTAAGCCTCCAAGAGTTTATCCTCCTAAGAAGCAAAGAAAAGATGGATGCATAATGATATCTCCCATTTTAAATATTGGCCAGTTTAATAGACTGATCTATAAGACGGTTGATATTATGATGTTTGATAGAGATAAGACTGCTGCGGTAATATGGAATGCTTATAAGGATTATGAGTATTTGCTACGAAGAGAATTGACTGGATATCAGGACGATACCTTTCATGACATCTTGGTAACTATTAACTATTACCACGACCAAAATATTCGTGATCGACTTCATATCGACTGGATAGAAGTATTAGGTATTACTATATGTAAGTGGCTTATAGAGGTTGAGACAAGTTATAAAACTAAAGGCCCAGGACGTACTGGGTCTAGCTTATATAATTTCTTTCTTCATGCTTTTGCCAGAATATTTCAAAAGTCTTATATAGATTACTGTAGGCTTATGTACAAGGAATATGTTCCTCGACTATCTTATGCTCAACGATATGAGTATTTAGACGTAGATGTCGATGAGATTCCTAGTCTTACTAATCCAGCTATATTTGATAATGAGCTTTTCTATCATATACAAAAACGAATGGAGCCGTTAGGCCCCATTGTTTGCAGTTAGTTCTAAGATTTTAATCTTATCTATCAATGGTGCTATTACTACTGACATCTCTTCTTTAGAGATTCTGTTCATAAGTGCCTTATTGATATTCTTAATTGATCCATTTATTGCATCAATTGATTCCATGATGCCAATTAGTTTGGCAACATCCCACGGTTTTAGACCTTCTAATGCCGTACTTGCCAGTTCAATGGATTCATCATTGTAGTCGTAATACACTATAATCTTGGATCCGTTTTCTGGCACTTCTGTGGTTTGATAAAACCCATTCCCTATCTCGCTTACTGTTAAACTATGTAAGCTCCTATCTGCTTTATTCTCAAAAGCTACTATGCTTCCATCTACAAAGGTTGTAGGTACTTGAAATAAAACTGTTGCGCCGTCTGGTGTCGTATCAGTATAAATTTTATTTACTATCATTCTGCTCTCACTATTATTCTAGAAATTTCTGGTATTATTAAATTGTTTGTTGACTTCAATGTTCCTCTGATTTGTATTTTATCTACAAATGAATATAGATTATAAAAACAGCAATACACTTCCTTCACTTCCTTATCCGTACTTATTACTAAGTTATTGTCAGTTCTTTCTAATTTAATATCATTCACTTCAAATAGTTCTTTTCCAAATACAAAATCAACATTTTCCTCTATTAGCAATTTAATATTATAAGGATACATTGTATCTGTAATTGTTGTTGAGCCAGAAGCTAGTTCTATTGTAATTAGGTTTCCGTTTATACTGTATGACTTGACTAAGGCTTTGTTAAATAATTTTAAGAAGTCATCTGCCAAGATACCTATCTTTGTTAGCCCTTTTGGAATCGTTACAACTCCAGTGTATTCTATGTCATTTATATAAATTGTTTTTATGCCAACATCTATCGTCTTTTCGGTATATGAAAGTACATGTGCGGTATAGATATATTCTTCGTATGACCAATCTTGATTTTTAGTAAAATATCTTGTCTTGTTAGATATTAAGAATGGTTGAGGTATTTCTAGGTTAAATCTATTTCTACCATCTACAAGATCTCTTTCTGCTATCTTGATAATCTTATTGTCGAATATCTCTTGGCAATTAATGATTGAGCTCAATCTTCTATTCTTTGTTTTGTTGACAGGCCTGATTGTTTGCCATTCTTTGTCGTTTACTTTGATTTCATAATTGATGTTGATATTGTTGTCATCGTACATATCTTTAGTATCAATAATAATCTTTGATAGGTTGGCGGCTAAGTCTATACTTTTTGTAGTAAACTTAACTTCCTTCTTTTCAAATTCTGATGATATCTTAATCTGCGTCAATGGAACTTCGTAAACGTATTTGTTTCCGTTCTTGAATGATGCATCATCTTTGTATACTATCAATCTAATAAACTGGACTGGTTCTCTTTCTGTTGTGAATGTCGTATCAATGGAAATAGTCTTGCTTGTGATTGTTGTGTATGTAATTCCATCTTTTGATTTTAGAATCTTTACCACTTCTGGTCCAACAAATACTGGGCATATTGATTCTATATCTGTCTTCTTATTCAGATTGATATCTATAGTAATCTTCTTTTTGCCATTGAATCTTGTTTCACATTTGGCTTTATATGTTCCCGATGCTTCTATAATCGTATCTATGCCAACTATATTCCAGCCATTACCTGCCTTGTTATAAATGTATCCATACACATCCTGTCCGTTGTCATCAATCTGAACAGACAATGATTCCATTCTTATAGACGATGTATCTATAATTTTGTTTGCACCATTGTTCTCAGATGATATCCCAAGTAGCTTGTTTGACATAATAGCTGCTGTCGTATTATCCATGTCGAAAGAATGTGCAGAGATATCAATTATTTTTGTTATAGATTCATTAGACATATTGGATTCTAATAGTCTTGCTGCTTTTATCTTCTCATACGTAACTGTTCTAATTCTTCTATTCAAAATATCAAATGAGCTTTCAATATCTTCTAAAAGATTTTCTGCTCTTTGTGACTTCTCATTAAACTCCATAAAGATAGCCATCATATTGATAACGTATTTGTACAAATCCAATTCGTTAGCAAATGAAAATGTTGACATATCAATCTCAAACGTAGACTGGATCAAGTCGATCATCTCGTCTACGGTCTTAACTGTAACTGGTGCATTTTGTATTCTCACCAAGTTTTCTGCGTTTCTACTTAAAAAATCCATCTTACACCATGTAATAAATATTAATGTCTTTAATGATTGGAGATGACTGTACAATTCTTAGACCCTTTTCTTTAGGCTCTAGTTGAATATAGTATTTTCCATCTTCTCCGTTAATGATAATACTACTACCTGTATTTATGTATACGCTGTCATCAACTGGTTTAACCGCATTGTATGATGCATAGACTAATGAGTATTGATATGTAATATTTATTCCGCCATCTATTGGCATTTCTGTATATAGAATACCATTTGCATAATCTATAGAGAATAGTCCAGATGCATGATATGCGGATATAGAGTCAAATCTAATTTCTGTTTCTACGAATTGAGATGGGAATATATCGGTTGGAAGCTTAATCTTGTTTCCGTCAATCATATAGTCGCCTTCCTCGATTAGCTCGTCTGAAGAATATACTCTGTTGATAAATAACTCTACTTGTCCATAGAAGCTGAACTCTGAATTGCTAGCTATCCTATGGCCAAACTGTTCTATGTCTATAACAGTCAAGTTATCAACAACGTCATACTGTCCTAGAATCTTAATAGATGTGGTGGACTTAATAATAAACTCTTCGCGACCATCCTTGTATTCGACTTCTTTATTCACACTTACAATTGATGCGCCAGAGCTATCTACTACGACTGTTCCTGGAATGATATTGGTATGACCTAGTTTACATATTCTATTATATTCTGCAGGCGCTAATGATTGAGTGTTCTTCCCTTTCTTTGTAAATGCTAATTTAGCACTTTTACTTCCAGTGAAAATCTCTTCATCTTTAATGATTTTATCTGGATGAATAACGAATGCATGGATGTCTTTAGATATGTTTCCTGATCTTACGATCTTGTTCTTACTAATAGAATATTTATTTACATTTTCTATAACTGGATAGTATTTGTTAAAGTATGTATCTGGGATTGGTTCAAAGAACACGTCGTATAAAGACATGATATATTTCCCGCCAACGATAGCAGAGTTAACTGTTGCTATTAAGTCGCCAATAGAATTGTAGATATGGAATATATCTCCGTCTTTAGCTTCGTAATTAAATCTATCTATCGAACCAGCAAATCCATTTCTTAGATCGAATGTAAATACGGTATCATTGTATATCGCTCTATAAACGTCATGAGCAACCTTTAGCTTCAAACATACACTATCAGTGCTTCCAGTTCCAATCGTCTGGTATATCGGCGTAGAGATACCGTAGAATGCTACCTCTTTATCAATGTAATCGTATGCTGTATATACTGAATTATTATAGATAGAAACTTTTTCATAGTCGTAGAACACTCTTGTTGGTGTTGTTGACTCTTCTGAAAGAGATAGTTTTTTATTGTCATACAATCCATATATTGTTTGTATTCCGTCAAGGCTGTCTTCTGTTTTAATTTTACCAAATGCTTTATCCGCATAGATGTATACGCCCTGAACTTCATAGTCGGCGTTGTATCCGTAATCTATATAACCATTGATTGTCTCTACGATATTGAATAGTTTTGGTAGCTTTCTAAAATTGATTGTTTCTGATACTGATGAAAGTTCGAACTTTACATAAAACTTTTTAACTGAATCTGTATTAAAAATTGAATCTTTGTCTACGTTGTTGAAGTTAATTATCTTCTTTGTTTGTGAGATGGAGTTGGATTGAGATATTGGTAGCCAATTTACTGCATCTACTGAGACAGATGTATTTACATTTTTATAGTGATCGTTTATTACGCTGTATTGTAAAGCTATCTTAAGAACGTCTAAGTCTGATGTTATTGGGCCGATTATGATATCGCCGTTAGAGAATGTATCAGCACTAATTACATTTATTTTTTTAAAATCTATACGACTAGTTATTGTTCCGTTTACTAGCTCTGAATCATCTTGTACTAGTGAAATGATTATTTTCTTTGCCATCACTGGCTCTATCAATAATCTAGAATCATCATTTAGAAGTTGTTTTGACTGAGTGTTAGTATTTTGGAATGTGCACTTACTAAATGTGCCATTGCCACGAATAGCTGTTACTGACTTAATCTTTGGTAAGTTGATACCATTATTATTGATGTTGATATCTATTGCAGAAACTAATTCCTCTGCGATAAAAGCTATCTCAATTTCAAGATTCATAAATGGCTTGGTGTTCGTTAATAGAAGGCCATTGCCGTTTATAAGATCTGCCGTGTCAATGTATTTAGATTTATCAAAGTTGCCATCAAGCTTGATCTCTCTTGTCAGGATAACTTTCTTATCCTTTTGATCAAGATACATTGTTAAGTCAAATCCATTAAGGACTATATTGTTTGATTGAGATTTAACATTACTCTGAAATGGTGATGCTGTTTTAGCCAATGCTCCGCCAACAATCACTACGTCTTGTAATTGATTTGCCAAGATTGATAAATTGGATGTTATTAAGTCTGCATATGAAATAGATTTGTCTACAATGGACAGCATCGTATTATTAGTTTGATTTATGTTTTCAATGGCGTCATTAATACTAAGTCCTGCACTTCTTATATATTCAAGCAGTCCTGTTTTTGTTTTATTACTAATCTGCTTTACTATCATTTAATATCCAACTACGCTTATTCTTTTTATTACTGGTGTATGATCTGTCTTTGCAAACTCTATGTTTATAATATCAACTGTAATGGAAATCTTAATAAAAGATGCTTTTGCTTTTACTTTGATTAATCTGCCATCTGTATAAATAAGCTGGTTAGATTGCTTAGGAATTCCGAACTTAAATAGCTCCTTAGAATTACTTTGTAAAAGCAAAATGTCATCTATATACTTATTGTCTATATAACCGTACAGATTATTATAATCTTCCAAATTGTCGTTATTAACATAAACAGTATCAGAAGATACAGGTAATCTAACATCTTGTCCTGTGACTTGTTGCAAATTTTCATCTAGTAATCCTATGCTGCATACAGCACTTATATGTGCATCACCAATATTATCATAATCAATATTTACCTTAATATTTTCTTTATATGGAATAATCTGCTCAATTGTTTTAAACGATCCGTGCTTACCATATTTAGAATAAGAAGGAATAATAGCAATATGTCTTACGATATCTTCTGGAGTTAACGTGTGTTGGTAATATATTCTTATCTTTTTAGATAGTGATAGTTTATATACAATGCTTGAAGAACCAAATATTGTATTGAAAACATCTGATAATACCACCTCGGATCCATCCAAGTCTATACACGTTATTTTCTCTATAAATAAATCCTCTAATTGAGTTTTAATTGATATTATATTATGGGCATCCACTAGGATATTCTTGTCCAATATATAGGATGGCATTATTTTGTCTCCAGTATAATTCCAACATTAGATATAAATGTTGTTCCATTTTTTACAGTATTATTTAAATCGAATGATACACATATTCCATCCTTATCTGGAGGGATTTGATTCTTTGATGCTATTAAGCTGTCTGCTAAATCTTCTATGTATTTAATTTTATTACTAATTCCATTAAAGATCAGATGATATACGGATTCAATTTCATCAAGATACGTAGATAGCGTTTCTATTTTTGCAGAACTTAAATCATTGACAGACTTGAACTGATCAAGTGCCACCTGCATAGATGGCGCTCCGTCCAAACTAGTTAGATTTTGCGCATATGTTTTTCTATCTAAAAATAGACCTGCTCTATTTTCTAAATACTCTTTCATACATTTATTCCATATGAACTAATCTTGCCATTATATGATACGAATATCTTTGTGTCTGCCCTATTTTCTACAACTGCGAATAATTCTTTTGTTGTACTATTAAAGAACAACTCTGGATCTACTGTGTCAATGTCACCGTTGCTTTCCATAAAGGCTATCTTAATCTTTTCCTTATCATATGACCAATCAGTGTTAATGAAATCTATGCCTTGTACGAAGGCTAGAACATCAACATCTGTCGTAACTAGTGATCCTATGTAGTCTTCTAGACCTGATACGTCTATTGAGATAGATATAAAATCATCTGTTTTGTTATCAATAAAGAAATCAATTGGTAAAATATTACCACTTACGACTCCAATTCCAGCGCCAGCCTTAACAACCGCGTCAGTATTAACCTTAACAATAGAGCCTGAGTAATACTTGTATTGATCAAAATCAGTATTTACAATTCCAGCAACCCTACCTATTGATTCAATTTCTTCGTCTATTCCATTTTCTATTCTAAATGCTCCACATGATTTAAGGTTTATACTGTTTAGGTATTTGTCTATATCGTCTGTTTGAGATATGTAGAATTCGGATATCATATTTGGAGAAGCTATCTGGATTGATGAAGTGTCTTGATAGTCGAATGAGTAGTTTGGGCCAGCCTGTGTCACAGTAAATGATAGATCGTCGATATTAGTTGCAGTGATAAATTCGTTGCTGTATGTAATAAATCTTAAATCTTTTCTATGTACTTCATCTGCTACTGAAGGCTTTTTGATTAGTGTAGGATGTATAAAGATTTGATGAGAAGTGTTGTAATCTATGTTCGCGTATCCTAGGTTTCCACTGGGCTTAAAGATTGATAGGTATGAGTAGGTTATTTCTATTTCATCTCCTACGCCTATAGCGTTTGAGTTTACAAGTTGTTCTAATGAGACAAATCCAGTTGACTGGTTGATAGCAAAAGTTAGCCCTATATTTGTGGCAAATCCATTAATCAACGATACCTTACAATCATCTAGCTTGATATTTCTATTAGCCAATTTAACACACAGGTCGTTCTTAACATAAAATGTTTCTTTATTGTTTAGTACAAGATTGTGCGGATTGTTTAGATAGTTGTATTCAACTAGTGCGTTTACATTGCCTATCTTCTTAGACTCTGAATATATAAATTCGTCTACAAGATATGTAAAGTAAGTTTCGTTAAATTCAATTCTTGTATCAAATATACTTCCAGCCTTATTCACAATGTCAGTAATATCCTTACTAAAAGAAACCCTTACGCTATTGCCAGCTTTCTTTGGAGTATATGTTTTGCCATCAAGGTCATAAACATATTTAAGATCAAGTCTTCTACTGTCTATAAATACTGGAAAGAAATCTACGATAATAGAGGAGTGAATAACGTCTGCCACATATATTGTTACTAATCCTGTTTTGTTTTTCGAATACACAAAATTAGTATCTTCAAATTCTGGCGTATCGCCATTGACAGTAATAAGACTTGCACCAACATACTTTGGATACTTATAAAAATATCCATCAATATCTGTTGCAAGCATATCTGTGTAATTTGATTCGACTTGTTTTGAAGATAATTCTTTTATATAGAAGGGGATAGAGTCCGAAGACTCTACCGTTATTTTTCTTAGGCCGTTATCAATATCAAAAAACTTCTTTGATACTGATCGAGTATGTAGTTCGCAGTTTTGTGTTTCGAAGAACTGGAGCTTCTTTAGAAGCCCCATATCGTATGATTTTTCTATCATGTCACTCTTATCCATATTGCTGCAACAGTGTATGGTTGCATGTTATTATGCGCAGCTCCAGACCCAGAAGAGCTAGTAGTAAGTGTGGCAGTAGACGTTATTGCGTTACCACCACCACTTCCGTCTTGACCAACGTATGTCATTCCGTTAACCCCATTAAAAGTATGAGTATGTGGTGTTAGCTCTGAAAGCGTAAGTGTGTGCGAATACTCTCCTGCGGATGCACCATTTACGAAAGTCCTAGATTCCATGTTGGAGTCAGTATATTGCCCGCTGCCTATAATAGTTTTCCCTTCTGCAAAAGGCGACCAGGTTCCAAATGCATGATTGCCAAATGGTCCGCTTTGTAGTCCTGGATTCTGCTGATTGATTTGATTTGAATATATTGTTCCAATAGGATATATAGCCTTTAATAACGATAATCTCAAAACTCCTTTTATTTCATTTATAACAAACTCTCTATTTACTGCATCCTTAGGATTAGTAATAGCCGCTACTGGAACAATATCGTAGTCATACGGGAGGTCTTCAACTTCTAGGTTTCTAATATAGCCATTGCCACAGTTGATAGGATTGCCGCCAGCCATTTCAAGTGTGTCATATATCTTTGTTGGTTCTCCGCCAAATCCAAGAACTGTTTCACCGTATGAGGTAAATTTACCATTAGCTCTTATGTCGCCATTAATTGTTGCATTTCCAGTAGTTTCTATTTCACCACAACTAATTTTGTTAGTAGTCGTAAAGTTTGTATCAATAACCAATGAATGAAAAACTGCGTTACCAGTAATTGTTAATGATGTTCCATTTATAATGTTTGCATTAATAATAGAGCTAGATGTAACTGTTCCGCTTACTGTTATTTCATTTGCTGTAATTGCATTATTAAAGAATGTATTGTCAGAGAATGTAACTGGTTGTGTAAATTCGGATGATACATTTGACTGGAATGATCCAATATTTAAAAGTGTGGATCCATTAATAGTATTGGTAGAAGTAGCATCGCCAGCTGTTATGCCTTTTGATATAATTACTGTTCCGCCAATTGTTGTGTTGCCGCCAATTGTTGTGTTGCCACCTATTGTTGCTGTTCCTGTAACATTTAAGTTGGTCCCAACTGATAGGGCACCATTTGCCTCAAGTGAAGGTCCAGAGATAGCCCCGTCTACACTTAGGCTGCCACCTAACGTTGTATTACCACTAACGATTAGAGTGTTGATTGTTGCAACAGCTGTGATTGCTACATCGTCATTAAATGCAATTGAATTACCGAAGATTACATTACCATAGAAGGTAGATGTCGAATCTAGGTTTGTTGTGAACGATTCAGATATAACAACTTCTGTAGCTGTTACTTTGTCAAATACCACATCACCAGCAAACGTAGATGTTCCAGAGATGTTTAGATTGCCAACGCCAGTAATATTTTTAGCTTTAATGTCTGAATAAACAACATTGTTAAAGTCTATATCATTACCCTGTGTGAAGAATACGCCATTAGGAGATTCAACTACCAAAGCATTTCCTGGATATAGGGCATTAGAAGATGTTGCAAATATATTTATTGGCCCACCAAATGCTATACCATTTCTAATTGTGCCGTCACTCTTGTTGAGAGTTGTACTATTTAATATAGCGGACTTAGCAAAAACGCTAACTCTTGGCCACTCTGTAAGATTATCTATTCTTGTTTCTTCATTCGACTGGAATGAATACTGAACACCATCTTCTTCTTGAATACTATCAGTTGGCTTAATTAAGTATAGTCCACCATCTGTAATCTCAATGAATCCGTTATTATTACTTAGGGATGCCGCTGAACCATTTTCCGCTGATGCATACAATGTTAAATATCTGCTTGCATCTTCTTGGAAGTTTAACCCTGTTAATCTACCAGTATTTCTAATATCTAAAGTAAAGTTAGAAACGTATACGCATTTATTATCCACTGTTGTGAAATAGGAACTGTTTGGAGCTAGACTTGTTCCGAATAGAATCTTAGATCCTTCCTCTAATGCAAGTGTTTTAACTGTTAAGTTATCTATTGTAGCTTCTTCTGATTCAATATTTAGAGAAGAAATAATCCTAGATAGTCCATATGATGAAGTTATTACAAGATTGTTACTGATTGCGGATAGAGAAATTACGCCAAGCTGAATAGATCCATTTACTGGGAGCGTCAGCTTATTGTTAATTGTTGCAAAATTAAAGTTTAACGAGCCACCCTTAATGTCGTGTAATGTTCCGTTTAGGTCACCGAATGTCGTTAAATGCGGATCATTAAGGGCTGGTACGGCTTTCTTATTAGATGTAATAAACAGTCCATCATTCTTATTTGCAAGATTATGATTATTAATTCTTAGCCCATAGTCGTAGTCATCTGAGTTATAAGATATGGATACGCCATTAGCTGTAGACGCTACATTAAGATCTTCTTCTGTATATCTTCTTTTTACAACATGACCAGAGTCAGTTGAGCCGAAGATAAGAGAGTAGGAGTCATCATCTGCATTATTAAATAAGTTATTATCACTTTGAGATGAGATAAGAACGTCCCCAACAATCGCATTGTTTAATGTTGCTGGATCTTCCGTGTAGCCTTCTCTGTTGAAATAGTTTGGGTGGTCATTACCTGGAATTGAAGACTTGCCATACTTAACATTAGTCCTAATTCCTTTTACAATTAAATCTAATAGGTTTGCATGTGACAACGGTGTAGAAATATCGCTTCCATCATGACTGTGAGTCTGCATAGTTCTAAGCATGACTTCAACATATTGCCACAAGGACATGTTTGCAATTGATATAACAATAATGTCTGTTGCAAGATTAATAGTATCCGATGTTGCAATTTCATAAATATTATTAGCAACAATATAAATTGATTCTGAATCTATTTTTACATACGTATCATTTCCAGAATCGTATTTGTAGGCACTAATATATTCCTTTGGACACACAATGTTGCCGCTACCATCTATAAATTGTTGCAAGTAGTCACTTAGAACAATGTCGTATGCGCCATCAAGATCGGTATTAACGTTATGCCCATTGGCAGTTCCGACTGATACTCTAATTCTTCCATTTACTTCTAATGTAAGTGTTGGCTTATTTAAGCTGTTTACTGTATTAGGATTAGGAATTACGTTTGGCATGTAGCCATTATCCAAACCTTCAACTGTAGGATAGTTACCACTATAGGTGATTGAGAATGGACTTGTTGGTGGAGTTTGGAATATTAACTCTCGATTAGTTACGGTAAAGTCATTAACATTAAGTAGCTCTTCTGGTGTTGCAACTAGATTCCAGAACGATGTTGAATTTACGCCATCATCAATTGTGAAGCTTGCCCCAATATCTGGAACGAGTGTAAGTGTAAATGTTTTATAATTTGTTAGAACTCCACTATCTGTGAAGCTGCTAAACGATTGACCGAATGGTGCCGCTGGATCATTCTTTCTTGATCCTATATCTGTGGCAATACTATTAGTGAATTTAGTATCGTCAAATTGATAATCACCAAGTCCATACAAGTTACCAATTGCATCGCCTACTTCGTTTAGGGAAGTCTCAATACCGTAAGCAATGCTTAGCATGTTTTCTTCTGATACGAATCCATCCACAGTTACTACTGGTGGTAGATTGAAGTCTTGTGTTAGCTGACTCATTTATTATTCCTGTGCTATAATATTATTAGCATTGTTATAAGCGATGACTTATATTCGCCAAGTGTTTTGGCTATGTATTCTTTTGAAACATTGAGAAGAATGTTATCACTATTTAAATAATAGTTGCTATTGCCTTCTTTGTCTGTTGATGAATAGGTAATTGTGATTGTTTTCTTACCTAAGATTAATAGTCCTGTCAGGGTGTTGTATTCTACAAATGGATCGCCACCTGTTAACAATCTTATAAATCCTGGTTCTACTTCTTTGATGATTGGGCTAATAAAGCTTGTGTAGGTTATTCTGTACGATTTGTTTGGATCAATTTTGCTTACATCAAATGATACTACATCTGGTTGAAAATATGTGTAATCAGTGAATGTGGCTGATCCAGATAGATCATATTCTGTTACCACAAGCGTACCTATATTTACTGCTGATGGTAAAGCAAATTCATATCCATACTTATCAAAGTCAACTTCTACCAATATGTCAAATAGGTACGTCGTCTCTGCTATTGATCCGTTATAGCTAGTTGCAAGTGTTCCAGCATATGTGCCATCTAAGTATTGTTCATAGTCAGAAGAATCATCTGTTCCTACTGATAATGCAGATAATCTAATTTGATTATTGTAATTAAATATTCCATATACAGCAACATCTATATTATCTTGGTCGTCATTAATTGTTATGGAATAATCTGGCCCAGCCACGTGCGCAGTAGGATACATATTGTCCATGATATTTGTTGATGCGGATAATGTAATGCTTAGATCGTTGACATGTTTAGAGTTGGTATTTTCATTGCCTATTCTTAACGGAGAGGATAGTTCGATTGTTCTGTTTTGGTTGTTGTTGTCTATTGATAGTGTTATTTTGTCTGAGCCTGGATATGGATTAAGCGTATTACTAGATAGATTAGTCTCTATTACCGCTATCGTATCCATTGATTTGTATTCGACAAACTTATAATCAGGAGTGGATGACTTAGTTACAACAATATCGCTCTTTCCAATTGCAACTGGTCTTAAGAAATAAAAGACTCCTAGTTTTGTTGCTGTAGTATTTGTGAGGATTATCTCTCCAGTTTCTTGATAAACTGATTCTATTAAATTTGTAACATCTGTCCATCCTGTATCGTAGGCGTATACTGCAATATTACCACCAATCGGAAAGTGATCCGTTTTCAAGTATAGCTTGCCAGATACTATGATTGGGTCATGTCGCTCCATAGAGTCAATTACTTCAGCCTGATTAGTAGATAGATAGTTTGCCTCATTTGAATGTAGAACGTATCTCTTGGATCCGTTTAGGTTTGCACAACTAGTATTATCTTTATCAATTGATATGATATTCTCATCCAAATATGATTCTTTAACAAAGTTATAGTATTGATATATTTTGATTTGATCTTTATACCTGATAAATGATACGACATTCTGAAGGATATCTAGGTTTGCATGATCGTCTGTGGCGTAATAATAGGCGCCGTCTTTAAGAATGAAGCTATTAAGTAATGCATAACTGCCACCAATACTTCCATTCATAATGAACTTATCATCAATATAATCCGTATTACTTAGGCCATCTGTTTGATTATTATGCCAAGATTCATTTCTAACTGTCTTGAATGGAACTGACTTAACTTGCTCTATATCTAGTGATAGATACGCTTGTTTGCCAGTGTCAAATTTAGAGACAGTCTCTACGTCTAGGCTATAACTTTTATTAATTGTCATTTTTATTTAATTCCTGAATAACAATATTGTGTATTGTTGTTGTGGTGTTATCTAAAATATTTTCACTATTAAACACCTTACCATCTTGTACTAGAATAAAGTATTTTGTATATCTTTCTTCTATCATTGCACTAATCTTGTTTTTTGATATTGCAAATATTGTTTTATTCACAACCTCATAATTGACCGCGCCTTCTACGTCATATACACCAAGCACGTTGTATGTGATGTCTTCCGTATTCATTAAATGTGCTGGATCGTGAGTACCAGATAGAATCATTTCATATGGACTGATATCTACTTCGTTCACTGAAAGACTTCTATTGGAAAAATCTTTACACATAGCAGCTGGATAAGCTGTGTATTGAGCAGATGTCAGCCATACGTTTGGAGTGTATGTAGCAATCAATTGCACTAAATCTAGTATTGTCATACCAGACAAGTCGTAGACGTCATCGCTTATAGTAAATTTTATACCATCTATTTCTAGGTTAACATCTGATTCGATATAAATTGCTGGAGCTGTCTTAAATTGTTTATTGAGTTTTTTAAGGCTTGGTGTTGTTTGTACTAACTTACTGTCGTCTAGATTAATATATTCCATAGTTATTCCTGCAGATCTAATTGACTATCTGTATATAGATATTGGCCATCATGCGTATAGCAAAGCCTAATCGGTGACACTTTAAAACTTGTAGTTGTTAATAGGCTATCTGGCAATGTTTCTATAAGCTCATCATCTGCATCTATAAGTATGTCTCTCCCTAGTCCTACGTTGCTTAAAAAGAATGATGCTGCATTTGACGTAGTTATATACAAGCTGCCATTGTTAATAACTATCGTACTAACATCATCGAGAAGCTTATAAGAAGCTATCATATTATTTGTAACGCCACAGAAATAGCTTTCTTCTATATTGCTCATCTCTAATTTAAAGACATAGGACAGGTTATCTACACGAGGAATGGTAAACTTAAATGAGTTACCATATTGATTAGCATTGATCAGGACTGGGGTAAGCCCAAGTATTCCATCAGCATCAAAATATTGCTCAATGCCGTTATGAATCATGGACACCTTGTAGGTGTAATCCATTCGCTTAATCATATCATTATTTACAACTAATACAATATCATCACCAATTCTTGTTTCTGTATCTGTCACATTTATTAGTTTGTTATTATTAAATGTAGAATTACTAGCCAAGATTTCTGGAACATTAAGATAAGGCTTGGATGCATATAGATCTCCTGCTGACAAGAAGTATATATCTAAATGATCTGTAACAAATATTTCTCCATCATCAATTACTCTGTCCATATAGAAGTTGTAAACCTCTCTGTCGTTACTTGTAACAGAGATGTATCTAAACTCATCTACGGTAAACACTGGTTCGAAGTATGCGCCATCCTTGTCTGTTATTCTTTTAAAATCTAAATACTTAGACTTGTACGATGCAGTAATACAGTAGTTTGTAATTGTCAGACTTACTTCTGAGTAGATCTTAATGATTGATTTGAATCTATTAATCGTCATGTGACTATTGTAGGACTCAAGGTTGATTGTTTCCTTAATTACTTTGCCGTCAATACCTAGTCCAACTAATTGTATTTGTGCCAATGCATCTGGTGGAGTTATGTATACGAATGTTTCTTCTGGAAAGATAATTGGTTGAAAAACTTGAGTTACTGAGAATGAACGAATGATGTTTGAGAATGATAATACTGGCTCTAGGTAACACGCAGAAACTGGATATGAATCTATCCATGCATCTGATAGCTGTCCTATGTTTTCTGCCAGATCCCAAATCAAATCTACTTCTTGTTTAAGCTCTACATATGGCTGTCTGTATAGTCTGCACTTTTTAAAGTCTATCGTCTTGTTTGCATTTATCAAATTTGCAGCAGAACTATAAAACGCTTTTGACTGAGCATCGCAGATAGATTGATATATTGGTTCGAATATTTTTGCTACATTAGAGTTGTGACTTTGACTAGCAAATGACCACTTAGGGAAATAAGATAGAAATCTGTATAGTTCTAGATTTGATCTTTGTCTATGCACTGTCATCTTAAACCCCTACAAGGATATTGGTTTTTTGTAATAGTAGGTACGACTTATGATCTAAGGTAATAGATGTTTGATCGGTTGATACGTATGCAGACAATGCTGTGTCGTATATAGAAAAACTATTAATCTTAATTGATGATCCATATTGATATGTTTCTGATAGGATCTGATTTAATGTACCAGTTGTAATAACTTGATTGTCAGAATATCTATAAAAGTCTCTAAATATAAAAGCTATAATGCCTTGCACTGTTGTGTCTGTTAAAGTTAAAAGAGAGTTTGTTACGTTCATGTGAAGTTCTAATTGCTTGGGCAAGATTACGTCGTATGTAACGCCAGACTGTAAATTAGATTTTAATGCACCAATTACATATCGTGCTAAATCTTGGTATGACGTATCAAATCCTACAGTCTTCATTAGAGATGTTAAAAAATACACATTAAAGAAACCAGAACCATTTTCATTAGACTTAACAACAAATTCTGCCGTACCTGGGATTGATTGTATTAGACTTCCAACAAATTGCTCAGATGTTGTAGAGGTAAGAATCTTTGCTGCCTGTATCCTGTTTCTATAAGTATCGTCATCAATCTTGTCAACTGTAAATGATACTGGCTTACCAAACTTTAAGCTAATAAAGCTTGTGTATGGATTTGTATAGTTTGACATTTCATATATAGAGTCTTGATCAATACTTAGATTGCTTAGGTTTGCAATCGGCTTAATCTTAACAAAGACAGCTACGTCCTGAAACTTATTGGTAATAACTACAGATTCTAAGAATAGAACTATATATGATCCATCTATTTCAAATTCTTCACCAGCACTAATGATTTGATTATTAACAATGATATCGTCGAATCCTAGCGTCTCATTAAGTGGAGAGATAAATACTACGTTATCATCTTTTAATAAATTAACCGCTGGTACAAATGTTCTATAGATGCCATGCTCAGATCCGTTAATATCCAATGCGTCACCTGTTGCGGTAGTAGTATAAACTCTTGACAACACTTCACTGATATTTGTATTTGTATTAAAGACCTCTTCTGCAAAGGCATCAGATAATAGTTTGATCTTAGAAGAAGACGAAGAGTTATCAATGCCAGTATTAAGATTAATAGAATTGATTAAGTTTACGCTTGTTGTGTTTTTATTAAATTGTTCAATAGACATTTATTATTCCAGATATCATATTTATTGTTGCTGTTATATTAATTTGAGTAGATGTAAAGCCAGACAGGAGTGTTGCTATAGACACCTTAATTACCATTGACTGATTTTTAATCAGTGCAATTACTTCTATGCTGTTTCCGTCTAAGAAGCCATCTTCTGTTAATGAATTAGTTATATTTGATACTGCGATATCTTCTAATGTGTTTGAAGTTTTGCGACCTATCAATGATGCTAGATCGGCACCGAATGAATTATATAAAGGATAATCATACTTGGCAGATCTAATTCTATCTACAGCATTTTGTCTTATAATTTCAGTCTTGTTATGTATTAATTTAATATCCTTATTAGATATCTCTATATCGCCAAAGTCATTAAATTTTATATCTCTTAATATTTCCATTGTATTTATACCGTAGATAATATCATGCCAGCTAATGCAGCATATGCTATAGCATGTTTTGCTGGTATATCAAATATAAAAGTTGATATTGGTGTAACTAGCGTTGAAGGAATACAGCTTGCTGTTAATGGATTGAATTTGAATATTGGCCCAAACCTAATACTGCTTAGCCCAGAACTAATTGATACTGGTCCATTAATGAATGTCCCACCCTGCCTATCTGTTGTTACAGACATTGGGCCTGATGCTATTCTTGCGAATGCCGTTCCTGCTTCTAGGAATGAAGTGGAATCAATTGAGTCTTTAATAATGCTCATTTTGCACTAAATGCTCCTATATGTAAATGACATGTTTTAGTTTTAAGTCTGCCTTCTGGTAATCCTGTTACCGAATCAAGCGATACCTTTTTAGATATATCTGCCTCTTTATTACCATCTGATACCGATACTTTATTTTGTGTAACATAATCGCCATAAGATATAATCTTTCCACTAACGCCCAATCCTTCATAGTAGCTTTGATTAAGATCTATAATATCTAGATTCGTATATCCTTTACTCTTGAGGTACTCAATAGCTTCCACACTCGCCACATCTCCAGTATCGGATATCATTCTGGCTTCTATAATATGTAGTGGTGCTATTGTTCTGGCATGTCCAATTGTCCCAGCTATGTAGGCCATAACTGGGCGATCATTAATTAACTCTACCTTAACTTCTCTTCCGATAAGCACATTATAATTAAACTTGGATATATCCGTAGACATATCCAATGGTATCAATATTTCATGAAGCGATACTAATGTTTCGGGCAGATTAAATATGTTACCAAAAAGACCAGTATTGATCTTTACAGTTTCTAGCTCCATATCTATAACATCATCACCTTTTCTTCTTACGACTGCATATATGCCATATCCTTGTGGAGATATGGACTCTATAATGCCAACCTCGAAAGTTGGCGCGCTATTTACGTTGTATCCGTTTCCATTCTTCATAATTAAATACCAGACTTGCCAGCAGATGTTATTGATACAGTGTTTTTTGCTTCTAAGGCATTATTTAGTTGGTACAGATTTCCGCCAGATAATATTTGTCCAACAACATTATCTCTTGCTGTTCTAATTGCGTCCATATTTGTCTCATAGTTTTTAAACTTAGAATCTATATAGCTATTCATTTCAAATCCTGAAATACCGCCAAGGTATGGAGATCCATTATTCAGCAATGGAAATAGTCTAACTGGTTCTCTAGTTTGCTCTATTTCTACAATAGTATCATGAACTGCTATTCCAACAAATGCCACACCAAGCAATAAGAATGAACTAACTGGATTTGTTAATGCAATTGATCCTATTTGCAGACCAGTTCTTAATACTACTCTAGAGGCTACCTTGCCAACCGTTCCAAAGAATCCACCAGCTTCTATTTTTGTTAGATGAATAGCTGCCTCTACAAGACTTCTAGAGACAGCAGGTATTGCTCTAACGAATTTAACTGTAGAGTTTCTAGCGGCATTTGCTAATACTCTTACTGGTCCTGCGTCTGCTGCTAATGCCTCTGCTGGTAATAATGCACCTTGCACAAAGCTATAAAGCATACGTATAGAGAATGCAGTGAATGCGGCAGGAGCTGCAAATTGCATAGTTCTAGCAGTTAAGCTCTTATCTGAATTCATAATATCTCTAAGCTGTCTGGACTGTACTAGTCCAAGCATTGAAGATATTGTAGTCATTTTCTTATTATCAAAATATCCACTTTGTGTTTCAAGCTTAATCTTGTTAGAGATAAGCGCCCATCCAATACCAAGTTTAGTAAATAGATTTGAGTAGTTATACATAGATGCCTCAGTATAAAGACCTGGAGTTATTACTGTTACGTATCCATCATTTTCATTAAAGATATGAGAACATTCTCTAATTTTAATAATACCATTTAATCCTCTGAATGAATCTGCAAGATATGCATAGTCACCAGCTTTCATATTTGGATTGCCAATAATTACAATCTTGCCTTGATACATCTTCTCCGCTTGATTTTTTAATTCAGCAGTACCATATCTGTAAGCTGTAAACTTATGGTCGCAACCATTCATTTCTAACTCCATACTTCTTATAGAGTTATTTTTTAGATTGTCATCTAGCAGCATATTGTAGTATTTGAATCCAGTACCAGTTCTTAAATCGTCAGCATCTGGATTGTCATCAAAGTATCTAATGTTAATTTTTGTTTTAAATCCAGAACTTATTTTTAACTGATTAGAAATAATATGATTTTCACTTGTTATTAAATGAAACTCTGCTGCTGGTTTTAAATCTTTCCATCTTAAAGCTTCTACGTCTTTATCAACTATTTGATATGCTGTTGGCTGATTTGCCTTGTATAGATAAACTGGAGGATCTCTAAATATGAAAAGCTGTTCCTTGATTCCGAAGAATAAAGAAGCTCTTTCTTTATAATTCATAACATTCATCCAAGTTCCTGGATGTCTATAATTCATTTCCTTAACTACTTCCCAAACTGTAGAATTGAAAATAGGGAAGTTGACTAAAATGCCTCTATCCATTGATACTACCGCACTAACTCTATCTCTCCAGCTTCCGTCTAATGAGAAGTGGTTATCTACTGCTTCAATAGAAGGTGAGTAAATGTTTGTAAACACTTCACTATTAGTGTCCCACCAAACTCCAAACAAGAAGTCGTTCGATGCTTCGCCTCTATCGGTTCCGCCAGTTGTTCCGTTAAGATTGGATTTTGAATTAGCCCCTCTTAGGATTGATCTAGCATAAGGATTTCTAGAGTTAACAACATAGTATGTTTGTCCAAAGTGATAGATTTCTTCCGATCTTAATATTTCATTTAGAGTGCCACTGGTAGAAGCATTTAGAATACCAGATGCTTTACTAATACCTTCTTGGTTGTGAGTAACAGCAATAAGCTCTCTTCCGTATCCCTCTGCAACAATCTCTAATAATGTTTCACCTTCTACTTCTGTAATCTCTCCGTTGAATACTGTTTCAAGTTCATTAGGATCATTCGAATACCCAATTCTTACATGCAATCTTGTCCCTGCTGTAAGTCTAACCTTACCAATCTTATCTCTGTAATCTGCATTGCTATTAAGTTTTGCATAGTCAAATTTTCCTTCAAAGTTCTTTGCTATAGCAGCAGCATCGGTATAGATGGCTCCTGGATTAGCTACGGTAAATGCCATAACAGCTACTGGATTATCATTGTCAGCAGTTTGAATCCTTACATCGGATATACCGAATACTTCATATAGATTTGTATCTCTGTTAGGAATAAAAGAAATTCGAGCATACTTATCATCTCTGAGTCCTTCTACCATGTATATTTTAATAGTAGGCACAGCCATATCCAATCCTGTAGACATGTAGTTGCCAGTTCTTAATGCCCTATATTGAGCTTGATGAGCCTCATTGAATAGATTAATTCCAGATGTTTCCATTCCTTTAAAGGTAAACTTTCTATCTGTCGTTAAGAATCCAGCAGGCTTTCTTATGTCTGGATTTTTAGCTAGCTCAATTCCGTCTACCACAACTCCACCGTTATCAATAACTGCTTGTGACTTAGTAGGGATATCATCAAATCCAACTCCATTAGGTAACTTGATTGAGTCTATAGTTGTCAATGAAGGATTACGATTGTTGTTTATGTTTTCTTCTGGGGCTTGCGATCCAGAATATAAACCTATCTTATCTCGTTGAGCTAGAATGTTTCCTTGGTTATAGAACTTAGCTTTCTCTGGAACCTTTTTAGCAAATACTGGTTCTAGTTCTGCAAGGCCACTACGAAGCATTTCATAGTTAAAGTCTACTCCGTTAGAGTCAATGATATTGGCAACATCCCTTGCACCTGAATCGTTTAGTGCTGGATACTTATAAACCTTAATTGGATACTTAGCGTTATCAAATAATTGTTGCAATCTCATTCTAGCTTCTATGCCAAACTTGCCAGGTTTTCCTGAGTAGCTTATTTGCTTTTGATCTAAAGGATCTCTCTTTAAGGTTTCAGGAGTATCTACACCAAACACCCTTACAGTTAATCTTCCGTAGTTATTAATCTTATTATTAACTTCTGTAAGAAGACTTACATTAATAATATTCTGAGTCATTGATACAGTGTCACCGTCGGTAATTGATGCACCCTTTCTTAGAATGGTTGCATATAATTGAGCGTCTGGTGCTGGCTTAACTCCCTTTGTTACTGCTGGATATTTTGAACCAAGCTTATCTGATGTAACTTTACCATGTGCTGGCGGTGGAACATCTGCATCAGATAAGCTAGATATCGCTGCTGGCAATCCAGTTTTTCTTGTAAATAGCGCAGACCATCCTTCAACAAAATTTCTATACGATATTCTGTTGTTGATATAATTTTGTTCTTTAGATAATCTTTTGTCTCTTCCTTTGATCGGATTATTTGCTGCCATCATTGTTCTAAGAGTTAGTTTGCCGAACTTGATAGAAGGGTCCGCAATTGTTTCTCTTAGTGCAATATTATTATATCCCTTTAATATTTTTGGCCATGCATAACCTTGTTGGTGCGTCATGTACAAATTAAATGTTGTTAATGGAAGTCTATTATCTGCCAGAGCCTTCATTACAAAGCTATACCAAAAATTCATAGCTGCATATGTGTTTAACTTAACATCTGCATATTGAGAAGGGGATGCGCCTATAGCTTTCAATTTATCATCACTAACTTGAAATAATCCTTTGTATAGACCGTTAACTGGATTAATTAATGTTGGATCTAAAGTTCCCCCTGTTTCTATCTTAGCCATTGCTATAGCCATCTCTGGTGTTATAAGTGGTTTGCTTCCAATTGCCTTTGCGTTTAAGAAGTTGTACGAATTAACGGCAGCAATAATTTGCTCCACAACTGTTTGCTGTTTACCAGATAAGGCTAATTGGGCTCCTACGGATACAGCTCCAAGGATTTGTTGCGTAGCGTTATTTGCGCCTTCAGTTAAGGCTTTAGATCTTACAACTAAAGAATCTATATATCCGTCTGTCATGTTTTCCATGTTGACAGAAGATTTAAGTATGTCTTTTGTAGACTTATCCGCAAACTGATACGCAGCATTAAATGACGATGCGTCCACATATATGTTTTGATGAATAAAAAAGAACGGAGAAAATCTTTTACCGTCACCTTCTCCAAGATAAGACATTTTCTTTGCAGAATTTAATTGTCCTTTTGCTGCAACTAATGAGCTAAATATTCCTAGGTCTTGAATTGCTTCTGCATCAATCTCTTTAATCTCTGTTTTAATAATGGATTGTTGCAATGAATCCAATATTTTTGCTGCAACGTTTCCATACTGTTGTTGCTTTTGATCTTTTGAATAATTCTGTAAGTTTAAAAATCTAGTAACAACATTGTCCATAGTATGAATTAGGGTTTGATATTCATCATGTCTCTCATCTACCTTTTTCTCTTCTACTAATTTTGCAATGTAATCGTACAGCTTAATACTTTTTCTTAAATCATCTCCATAAACCTTAGAGAACGTAGCTGGTTCTTTGCCATGTACTCTTTCATAATAAATCTCAGCACCAACAAACGCCTTCATTAGGATAGCTTCTATGCTGGCGTCCGAATCTAAGAATGATTTAACTTGAGTGGATAGAGCATTAATATATGTTTTTGTTTTATTTAGTATTGGCTTTAATGTAGGATGACTTTCTAATTGCGCATTTGCAACAGCCTTTGCCCTTGCTTCAACTTCTGCAATATAGTTGCTTCCCGTTTTTAACAGCTTATCTGCTACGTCTTTATTACCATTTAACACCTTACCTTCTGGAGTAACAAACTGATAAGAATGATGTTCCTTTTCTAAGAAAGCTTCTGTAACTGACTTGATAACTTTAATCATAGTTAAAACATCGAAGTCGTAATCCTTAACGCCAGCAGGTTTAAGTTTATTCTTGCCGATAAGTTTGGTTAGATCAGATTCAACAAATGATAGGCTAGCAATTTGAAGGCCTTGATCTTCTGCTGATTCAAATGATGTTTCTGAATCAAGAACAAAGTAATGAGAGTCCGCCAACAAAGTTAGAAGATTTCTTATACGCAATGACTTGAATGGAAGTATCTTATTCGTAGCAACAACCTGAAGTCTTTCTGCTTCTCTAAGCATGTTGGTTAATATTTCATATGGCTTAGGTGCGTCATCGTTGTATGACAGGTTTGAGTTGTTGATAGACAGGTCAATCTTTAATTGCGCTGGTGACTTACCAAGATATTGCACAAATGGAAAGTCGTACATTTGCATTGTTTGAATAGCAATCGTATTGCGCTTAGTAATGCTTACAGATCTAACTTCATATGCTGAGTGTCCACTAATCTCATTGATTCCATCCAAAATATTAATATCTTGATAGACAAGCCAGAAGTTTCCAGAAGCATTTTCTATATCTGTCGCTGCATCGTAATATGTGTTAACAAATGTAAGCTCTTTAAAGTCTTGATCTGTAAATCCAGAACTGAAAACGTTATTTTCTAAGATTTCTTTGGGCTTGTCATCAAACTGAGGAGATGCTTGCATCATTAATGGTCTACCAAATGTAAGTGAGGTAGTGTTGAATTTAGCCATTAATGTATTGAATTTCTTAGTACAGTTTTTATTATCAGCAGCAAAGTAGTCTGCAAACACATTTGATTCTTCTAATGAGTCTACTGTTTTTAATACGAAATCCTTCAACTCGATTGGAGCATTCTTAGCTCTTGGAGTTTTACTTGCTTCTTTATGCTCATCGTAGGCTAGGAAAGACCATGATTTGACATATGGTATATGACTAAAATAATACATATCAAATGTTAAAAAGATAACCTTCTTCACGTTTGAGTCTATTTTCATAGTCCATTCTTTTATAGCAAATGCAGTATACTCATTTGTTTTGGTTCCTATAGGCGTTATAAATTGATTCAATCTATTTGATTTAATCCAAACGAATGGATACTTTCTTAATTCAACAGAAAGCTTAATTAGATTATTCACATCAATTTGACTATTAAGATCAAAGGCTATGGTAACGCTATACGTCGCCACAGCACTGTTTGATGAATATGCATATGTAGAATTTTCTCTAATGAACGTACTGACATCAACAAACTTCTGATTGAATGCTTGGATATCTGTTGGGTTCACTCTAAGAGTAATATCATTAATAATGAATTGTTCTGTTGACATATTAGTATCTTTGTTCTCGTTTATCTCTTATGTTGACATTGGTTCTACTACCACCTTTGTCACCAAATAATGTTCTTTGTAGATTTGAAACTTTTTGACCGTCTCGTTTTGATTGGCCGTTGATATTAGTTGTTTGTCCGTATCCAGACTTTTTATAGGTAGGTGCATTCTCGGATTGCAATGGACCAAGTATACCATCGCTTGTTGAGAATGGTACAGCTTCTTTTGTCATCTCTGGTGTTTCAGCTCCTACGAACATAGCCGTTGCAGCAAGTGCAGCAGCACCAACACTTAGTGGCATTCTATTTTTATACATATTTCTTTTAGCGGCATGAAATATATCAGATCCTCTTTGGCCAATACTCTTAATTCTAGCTTCAGTATTAGCTGCTAATTCTTCAGACTCTATCATGTTTGCATTTGCCATAGTTTGCAAATACTCAATCATCTTATCGAATGAATGCACATCTCTAGCGTCTTTAATTCTTGCACCAGATCTTTCTATTTGATGAGCAAACTCTACAGTTCCTTCGATTACGTCAGAAATACCTTGATTGTAATTCTTCATAATATTGTCAGCTAAATCAATATGTCCTTCCGCTCTCTTACCTTCTGCAAATGATTTTACTTTATTTCCAAGCAAGTTTTCTAGAGCCTGTTTAGTTTGTTCTCTATACTCTCTTGTATTTCCACCTAGTAATTTCTTATAGGCACTTTGTAATGTTTCAATTTCTGAAACACCCATAGTTCTTCTTATATCTTCATTTGATCTATGAGCTGACTTAATTAGACTTTCTGTAATGTTATGGATTACTGTTCTTCCAGTAATACTTCTAGACATTCTTTCTTCTGCAGATAATGTAGTATCACTATCAAGCCTATGAATTAACATATCCGTCATATTCATTGCAAGGTAAGTTGCTGGTGCCGCTAAGATCTTTCTTTGTCTTCCTTTAAATGAAGATGTAGCTTGGTCTGCGTAATATGCTGCGGCTGAATTGTAATCGCCTAAGAATGATTTAGGATTGATTGCGCCATTCTTTTGTTTAGATGCCATAGCATCCATTAAATGTTGTGACTCATCAAACGCTTTATTTTGAGTGGCCATCATAGCTTCAAACATTTTCTTATGTTCTGGATTCTTAAAGTCTATACCTGTCACCCTAATAGTGTCATAGTCATAGTCGGTAAATTGGCCTTTTTCAAAGATGTTTTTATTGCTGTTATGAGCAAACCCAACTTCGTCCTTGCCTAATTGTGCTGAAGGATCAAAGTATGCATCACCACTAATAATAGAGAAGGCGCCTTGTGATGGTTCACGAGTCCACATATTTCTAAGCGGCCTTATGTTGCCCTTCTTATCTTTAATCATGGCCTGCTGAATGCCACCATGACCGACATCTTCCCAATGAATGCTCTTGCTATCAATACCCATTCTTTCTGCAAGGCCGTATATTGTTGCTTTAGAATAAGCAGCGCCAGCATTCTTCGCTGCACCACTTTCCATGAATGATGCAAAGTTTCCGCCAACACTTCTAGCTCTCATAAATGAGCTACCATCTACAGTTGACTTAGAAGCAGCCTTAGCAATATTGCCATCCCCTTTAAGAAGTCTAACGTGCATCTCTTCAACTTGTGAAAGTACATCCATATATCTAGCAGCATATGCCTTCTTATGAGCTGGTTCAGCATTGATATATTCTAAGTCTGCCTTGATTAAATCTCTTCTCTTTTTGTCTAGCTTACTAAGTATGTCTGCTTCGCCAACTTGTAAATGTCCAGTTCTATTAGTAGTTAAAAAGGATATTGGCACACTTTTAATTTTGCCACCCTTCTTGCCATATTCTTCTGGAGTTGACAGGTTGTAGGACAGGAAGTCTCCTTGAGCGGTTAACGCGCCTTTAAGTGCATTCTTTCTATTCTCTGGAATAAAATCAAATGAATCAACTATTTGATTACCATGCGTAGCTTTAATATTGTCAGGTATTTCCTTATCAATAGCAGCCATAGACTGAATCATTCTTAATTCAAATGCTGCATCAGCACTAGGTCTAGTAATTACACCAAGCATGTCATCAGTCCATCCAGAAGCTTTTAATTGCTTTCTTTCTAGCCATGACATTGAACCAACGTTTCCGATACCATGCAATCCTTCTCCTAGGTCAGCAACAACTCTGGTTTGTAATGCTGCTACATCTGACATTGACTTAACATTTCTATCAATTACACTACGTAATGCATTTTCAGCAACATCTCTATTCTCAACTAATAGTCTTCCGCCGCGAAGATTATCTAAATCCTGTAAGCCTTTTGTATCATTGTTTTTAGATGCAAGGTTTCTTAGCGTTACAAACAGATCAGAATTGCCTTTAAAGTCCATCTGAGACTGAATGAATATAGATGCCTTGGTTTTAGATAGCTCGTCGCTTTTCGCATCCTGGAGTATCTTAACGGCATTCCCAAATAGTCCTTTCTCATTAAGCTTGTTGGCATCTGTAAGAGTTTGTATAAGCTTGTTGTGGTCATATAGTGCATCAGCTCCAGAGTCTTTTGCTCCAAGCATAATATCGCCAGCTATCCCAAATCTATTTACAAGATGCTTTGCAGCGCCATCTATATTTCCAGATGTCATTAATGAATTGATTTGTAGTTTTGCAACATCAGCATTTGCTGTATAGCCTTTTAGTGCGTATCTTTTTCTTCTTAATTCTAAGACATAATCTTTGAAGCCTTTAGACTTTTCATCAATTGAATATCCAGAAGCACTTGAGTCGAATGAAATAATACCTGACCTTCTTAGGTTCTCCATTGTTGATATGGCTTTAAACTGGCTATCTGTAACTGATGTGTAACCAGCTTTAGAAGATGTACCAAATAGTTTTAACCATCTTTGTATTGATGCGTCAAATGATGCTTCTACGTTTATTTTTAATGCAGAGTTGTTTGTCCAAGCAGATTTAATTATTCCACCTGTGTAAACATTTCCAATCCTTGATTCCTTGCCAAGCTTATCAAATCCTACGACGTCATTTGCTCCAAGTTTAATATTCTCAAGCATTGCCTGTCTCTTGGTTAAGTCACTTTCCGACATAGCTTTTGCAAGTTCTTCATGGATAATTGGATAAAGACCATTCTCTCCTTTTGCTATTTCTAAAGAGATGTGTTGCTTCTCTGACAGTCTAGCAAGAGATTCTTCGTTAATAAGACCAGCACCATCTGCAATACTTACATGTCCTCCAAATAATTTAGAGATATAACTACTCATTCCTGAATCAATATCTACTCTTGAAACTATCTTTTCATTACCAGCACCGAGTCTGGCCCCAGGCTCTTCAATGTATCCTCTGCCAGTTACGACATCTGTAGCACGTTCCATCGTCGGTACAAAGGCATCATCCAAGGCTAGGTTCTTAAAGTCCAATGCAGAGAAGTATCCAACAGTGTTTAGTCCTTGTCCAGCTAATGGATTATACCCTTCGTGCGCGAACTCATTGCCTAGTCTTCTTAATAGGTTGCTCATCTCTGATGCGCTACCGTTCTCAGAAATAGACTTAATTTTGTTTAATTTCATTAAGCCGTCGTCTTTAATTTCAATAGCGTCTTCAAAGTATACGGATGCACCAGATAGCCTTCTCATATATTCTGAAAACTTACTATCAGGCATCGAAGTAAGATCTCCTAGTTTGTTATAGGCAAGTGGAGAGTCTGCAGCAACATACTGCATTTGCTTCATTGTTTTTTCATACCAGTCCGCTATATTAACCTTGCCATCTTTCTTTTCCATGAAGCCTATAATGTCTTCTGGAGCCATCTTCGTCTTAATAAGTTCAGATATATTATCTGATCCCATAATGTCTTTTAGTAGTGGTTCATTAAAATATGCTTGGCCATTGGCGTAGAGTCTTCCAAATGGATTAATTGGCTTTGATGCGTATAGCGTATCTCCAATTTTTGCAAAGCGAGCACTACCACCTTTGTTTTGAACTGTTAGTGGAATCTCATGCGCTACACCATTTTGTTGAGCTATTAATGTGCTTCCTTTCACAACAAAATCTGTACCATGAAGGCCATGCAATAACAGTCCTGCTTTTCTAGTAGCTTCTTCTTTGCCATATCCTAATTGATTAATAAAATGACTAGACAGTATATTGAGACTATTTGCCTTATTTGAGGTTGAGTTTATATGTACTGTTTTAAGTGTTTCTTGGAACTTATTATCTGCGGCATCTACTAATTGGATTTTAGTATCTAACTTTCTAGCATTACTAATTGCCGATATAGCTTTTTCTTCTGTGTCAGATCCCATAATAAACTTAGAAAGATTATCTAGGTAATCATTAGAATTAGATCCAAGCTCTGCTGGTAGCGTAACACCTCTAGCGCTAGCAAGTGTCAATACGTTGTGTTGCAATATTTCTATTCTTGATTTAAGCCTATCAACGTGATTAATAGCTCTATCTAGCTTCTTGGCATTGTTTCTAGTTTGTTTCCATCCACCTATTGCAACTACAAGATTCTCAGCTTTCTTTAACTTGGAATTAAGTCCTGTAACCTTATCTGATAAGTTTTGACGATCAAATTGTTTAGACATAAGCATAGAGCTGTCATATTTGAATACAGCATTCTTTTTAGAAAAAGGAGATACCACTTTTGAGTAAGAAGAATAATACGCAGTAGCAGCTCCTATACCGCTACCTAATATTCCAGCGATAGGATGATCAAGTGGATCTTGTGATAGGCCACCTATAGCAGCCCCTGTTAATAATTTTAATGACATTATGCACCAATGTTAAAGTTTAAATTGTCTGTCTTGCTTATATGGAATTGTACGCTATCAACGTCTACTCCACGTTTATATAGTTCACTTTTAATACTAGCGGAAGATCTTTTTTCTTCCTTGATGGAATTTTTGATCTGCTCGATTTGTCCAGTAACTTGTTTTTCTTGTTGAACTATTGATAATCTTCTTAGTCTATTCTCATCGCTATCCCAAAAGCCATACTCTCTTACATCTTCTTTGCCAATTGATAATGTTTGTAGCTTGATATCTTTCATATCTATCCTAGGATCCCATCCAGCAAAGTTTCTATCTGGAACGCCAGTTGTTCTTTTTACATAACTTTCTACTTCTTTATCTTGTACAAATTCAGAGAATGAAGATGATTCTTTTTCATTACTTCTTTTGTATTGTTCGTATAGGCCTCTATTATCTGATATTAAGTCTGACTCTTCATTGCTAACTATATTCATAACAGCAGCAGTTTGAGCTTCTGGACTTGAGGCTCCAGCGATAGCGTCTCTACGTTTCCACAACTTGCTATATAAATTTGCTATATCTGTAGGAACCATATCAACTATTTGAGATCTTTCTTCTGAACTAGTAGCTCCTGAGAATGCTGCGAAGTACGCTTTCTGTCTATCTGGTAATGCTATGTAAGCTCTGGTCACTTCCATATTCTCATCTAAGCCAGTAGTCAATGCCCCAGTAACGGTTGCTTGATATTTCTTTTTATACTCATGTGCGTTGCCATCTCCGCTTGCCACAGACTCTTTGTATAGATTTCTATACTTCATATACTCTAATCTGTCAAAATATGTATCTATAGCATTTCTTTCTTGTGCTTCTTCTGGCATATCATTTGACGGATCTAGCTTATTAGCAAACGGTTTAAGGAAATGATCGTATGGCTTTGTCCACATACCGACATCAGAACCTTCTATTTGTGTTGCTATATAATCTTCTGTAGCTGTTCTTTGATGTATAAACTTAGCTGCTGGTCTAAAGAATGTTAATGTTTCTGTTGGAGCTTCAGCAAGACGTGATGAGACGCTCCACAATGACGATAGAGCCGTGTCAACGAATCCAGCATCTTGCATATCCTCTTTGGTTAAAGGTGTGGCAAAACGCTTCTGTATGGATCTCTGAGACTCTTGATCCTTGATTGTGGAATACATTCCTTGTTCATAGTCTGTTAATTGACCCTGAACAGATCTTGCTTCCATAATATCTTTGTATTGATAGTATTCGTCACTACCTAAAGCGACATCTGAAAGGATTTTATACTTGAAGATATCTGGATAATCTTTTGGATCAATACCTTTAAGTTCTGGGAATAATTCAGAATAGCCTTCGCCAGGAAGTCTATAGTATCCTCTATCTACTTTTGAATAAGGGTCGCCAATAGAGAAGTCTTGCCAGTAATTATTAGGATCATGAGGTAGCCATTCTGGCATTAAGTTTCTTAAAGGGTTTGCAGAATCAACAATAGATCCTGAGTTTGTAGGAATAAATCTTCTAAGTGATTCACCTATTGGACCCATACCGCCGAGATTTCTTTCTAATAAGTCTCTAGCTATATTATTGCTTTCACCAGATCTAGCTAGTTGTAATCCAGAATCACCAACTCCAGTATGGGTATAGTCGTTCATCAACGACACAGCCCAACCTTTTAAGCCAGCAAAGTCTGTTAAAGCATTATAAGATCCATCTGCAAGTTCTCTATTCAGATTCATCTTTGCATTTTCAGGGGCTAACATTTTGCCTTCCTGAACTAAAGATGCTTCCTCGTCTGTCACTTTCTGCTTAAGAGATACGCCCTGTTCTGAATCTAAAGATCCGCCATCAACATATTCACTTAGTCTTTCATTAACTAAGTCAGGCTTAATTACTCTTCCAATTGTTCCTTCAAATATTTTACCGAATACACCAGCATGAGATACTGACATTCCCCAAACTGGATATGGAGATCTTTCTTGGTTAAGTTCTTCGTATCTGTATGGGTTTCTTAAATAATCAAATGGATGTAGGAATGGATTAAGATCGCTCTTTGTTTCTTGATCGCCGTACTTACCAACTGTTTCGGCATCGTTCATTAACTGTGAATACCAAGACTTTGTAAAATACTTAATCTTACCGCCTTCATATTCAGTACCACCAGATGTCCAGAATCTTGTTGATCTGATTGCTACATCTTCTTCACCAGAATATTCTTTTCTTAATTGCTCTGAAGACTCACCTACTAGTGCTCCTGGAAGGAATGGTAATGCTGGAATTGCACCGACTATAGCACCTAATGCTGCGAGTTTCTTAACCTTGGTCAGCTTAACTCCGTCTGCTGGATCTCTAAGTAAAACCTTATTAACTAGAGAAGACTCTGTTTCTCTAGCAAAGATCTTTTCCGTTTCTGCAAAGCCTCTAATCGCTGTTGAGGCAAGTCTTGTTGAATAACCTACAGTACCACCAAACATGGCACCAGCTAATGGAAAACCTGCTAATGCAATTACGCTAGTAGACCCAGGCGCATAATATTCTTGTCTTTCTTTATATCCCTGAAAGTTATCAGACCATGCAGATGCAACACCAACTCTAGCAGTTGTATATCCAGTTGCTAATCCAGGAAGTATCCCTTTATCAAATGGAGAAGACTGATCTGCTACTGATTTAACTACTTCATTAAGAATGCTTAAACCAGCTCCAGCCATCAATGATGCTTTTGCTATATTGCCAGCACTCATTGCAAATGATCTAGGAACAGACTTTGTATAATCTCCTTTAGTGCCTAAGCCTAAGCTAAGACTATCTCTAACGCCATGAAGGAAATTGTACTTCTGAGGAAGACCAGTTTTATCTATTAGTTCTGCAAAGAAGTCTAATGGCTTATCAAATATCTTAAAGCCAGGCTCTATAGATAATCTACCAAAAGCCCTAGACCATCCAAGCATCATGTCACTTTGACTCTTACCAGCTATAACACCTAATTTTCCATTCTCTGATAAAGCAGCGTTATAGAATCTAGAAGCATCTTCTACTCCCATAACATTTCTAAACTTTTCATATACTCTGTTTAGGAATGGAGAGCTTTTTTCACCAAGACCTTTATCTACATCTGGAGACAGGGAAACGATTCTTGCATGCTCAAGTAAGGTTGATGACATATCTGCCGAGTATAATTTACCAGATTGATATACGGCACCACTTCTAAATACTTCATCTATTACTTGTGGATGTAGATTATTACCCTTCTCTGCAAATAGTTTTCTAAAATATTCTTCATCTAGAAACAATTGCGTTGCAGTTATGTTAATTGGAACTGTGTCTTTTGGAAGATTAGTTACCGATAACAGACTTGATGTATGAAAGGTTCTTAGGATTTTAAATGGAGATAGTTCTTCAGCACCTTTAGCGAATGCAAGGCTTAGGTCACCAAGAGTAACCTTTCTTTTAATAGCAAGATCTGACCATGCCGTATCATTATATCTAATATAATCATTTAAGATGTTTAACTTAAACAACCTAGACGCAGCAGACTGACCTATATCTGTATTTAATAAATAGGCAGCACCAGCCATAGATGCAGAAACGCCACCTATTTCTAAGATGGCGTTATTACTTTTCTCTTTTCTTGCTCTCTCAAATTCCTCGTAGGTATTCGCAGATGAGCTAACATAGTTTGCTTCATTCATTTTGAATTGTTTCTATTGGATTAACTTCTTGCTGGAACGTTGTCAAGCATATTGTATAAAGCCTAAATAGTTCATTAACTGGAAACTGTTCAACTTCTCTAAATGGAGTAGACATAAATCTTGATACTATAGCTTGCATAGAATGCAGGACATTTATCTGTGCCTTGCATTCTTCTATATAGCCTAGAACGTTTTCCACATACTGCATGCTCTTGCCAACTATTGCGGTTGCCAAGGTAGATACAATACCAGCTTCCATTCCGTCCCAATCAACCGCATCGGTTATGCCAATAAAGCTTTCAAATGTGTTGTTGACAATATCTTGTTCTATTTCTATTGATGCAACTGGTTCATTAAGATCAAATAGGTTTACCCTTTCTAATTCTTTAACAGTTAACAACCTAGCTATGCAAATCGGTTCATCATATACAATACCATTAATAGTAACGCATTGCCCTAAGAGAGGAATTGATACTCCGCTTATGCCAGCAGAAAGAATATTGTCTAGCTTCATTAGATGACCTTAATTAAGTTCAATGCCATTTGATCCGAAACAAATCCCGATCTGTATAGTATCTGTTTTGCTAAAGTAGGAACAACTCCAGCATCTGATACAGATACATTCTCTGCCGATACTTTTGGCCAAAGAACACATCTACGAACAACGGTTTCTTCGTATAACATTGGATTCTTTACGATTCCGTTATTAACCATTTGCTTATATTCTTGCCTGTTAATAGTTCTCCATACATAAATAGAGTCGTCTCCAAGGACAGATGATACAAAGATTTTGCCGTAGTTATCTTTCCATGCTTCTACAGTTAGTTCATCTGGTGCATCTTCGTATGTTGACAGAACTGCTAATAGCTCAGCTAGATTGTCGTCCTTTACATTAACCGCTTCTTCTTGTGTTTCAATTGTGTCTGACATTTAAGTTCTCATTTTGTTTGTTCTGTTATTTCTTTGCCTAAGAATGTATATCTTCTTACAACTTGAGAATCATCATTTACAGATGTCCCAATGCTGCTTTTAATAAGTTTACAATCTTGGATTAGGATTGATGACGCAAAGCCATCATTTTTAATATTATTTGAATTATCAAATTCTACAAGAATATTGAATCCGTATGGTAGCGTAACCACTCCACTCGTTTCAACAACATTCGCTTGATAATCTCTTAATAGTTTTAAGTCCTTCATATCTTCTAGACTCATATTTTGTAAGTCATCTTCTGATATGTTTTCTATATTTTTCTCTGGTTTAGTTAACTCTTCTATTGCGCGATTCTTCATCACTTCTTGAATTGCAAAAGTCATATAAGAAGTATGACACATGTTTAAGTCTATGTATCCACTAACTATGTAATTGCCTTGTGTGATAAATCCAAATTTACTATCTCCTAATCCGTACACTGGATAGGATGTAGATTCTTCTTCCATCATAATGCCGTTTAGTTTATCTAGATAGATTTGTTGACCTCCTCTAACAAGATAGACGTAGCAGTCTGCAGATGAGTAGTATTGATTATATAGTGCCATATTATTTAACCTTTCTCATTAGTAGAGCTGTTGCTGAATTTGCTATTCTATTATTAGCTATACCAGCAGATCCACTGCTCACATCATCCATAGTCTTAACGCTCCTTGCAACATAAGATAGTGTTGATTCTGTAATGATATCATTAACCGACATGACTTGGCCATTGTTGATAAAGTTAGCACCATAGATGACTTCATGTTTAACTGCACCTGTAAGTTCTGATGCATATACGATATTAATATCACAAGTTATCAAATCATCCTTCATGATGTTCTGAACTTCTTTTGACTTAGCTGGGATTATGATATCTGCTATTTGTTTATTTTGTAGATTGTCTTTTACTATATTTAGGAATCCATTAAATTCGTCATCTGCAAAAACTGATTTGATTAAGCTGCCAGCCACGTATTTGTTTCCGATAGCAAACCCATCAATAGTATTATCGCCACAGTTAAATACTGATTGCTTGCTTCTGTATACTGAATAACTGATTGTGATTACGGATCCAAAGTAGATTGGAACAGATATGATGTTGTCGTTTTTATCTAGTAAGTGAAAGTCGATATAGATATGAGTAGAAGATCCGCCATAGGATCTGAATTGATTAAGTGATTCTTTTGATAAGAACTTAGTAGTGTCTTTAACTATCTTGTTATTGGCTTCGTTGATACCAAATCCAGTAGCCTTATTAAACTCTTCTGTTATTCCATCCGTATTAATTTGTAGTGCCATTAAGTTTCCTCCAATAAAAATGCCCAGACATACTGGGCATTATATATGAACGGTTTATGAAATTTCTATTACATTATTTCAATTTTGCTTTGATTGGGTTACGAACCGCAGACCAAGGCTCAATACGTCTTGCGATGAATGAAACTTGTTTTTCAAGAACCATATCGTCGATAGACATACCACCAGCTTCAGTCATCAATTCTACGCCTTTGATAACCATTCTAGATACGTTACCATACTCGTTAGAGCCTACGATTGTAATATCGAATGGTAGTAATTGATCTAGATGGAAAGCATATTCTTGTTCAGTGAAGTCTTCAGGATTGTTATAACGAGCTCCTGAAAGAACACTAGCTGTACCGCCAGATTTTGCAGCTTCATCGAACACTCCACCACCGTTTCTTTGTGCAAGTTCATCTTTGCTAATGAAAGGACGTTTTTCTTTGCCGTTCTCTAAGTTCATCGCTTCAAGTAAAGCATCTTTATCAAATACAACGAATACGCAAGCGCCTGTAATTAATCTCTTACCACGAGCAATAGTTCTAAGGTCTGGTGAGCCCATTGTGTAAACTGGAGCCTTCTCTCTGTCCTGCTTGTAAGAAATCATTTGGATTTGACCAAAGATAGTGCTACCAAACACGGCATGGATGTCAGAACCTGAATAACTTGCGAATGTATTAATATTCTCTGCCATTTTTATTTATCTCCTAAAAAGAGGGAGGCTAGCTCCCCCTTGTATTAAATATCGTATGATAATTTAACGATATTATTAATGTCTCTCAGTTCAAACACTGGAACTACTGTATAAGGTATTGTAACCCCGAATACGCTAGTTGGAATAACTGTAGCCACGTACTTCTTAATCATTCCAGCTCTTGCGCCTTCTTGGAATACGCTATCAACAGCAGTCTGCATAGCAGCCAATTTGATCTCGTCGATTCCTTTACCTAGGTAAACATCAAGTCTAGTACGAATTCTGTTTGTCAATTCTCTGATGATAATTGATGTAGAAATGTAGTCATAGTCTGAATTAGGATTTGTAGCTAACTCACCTGAACAACATACAACGCCTCTTGTTTTCTCTTGGAATACAACATAACCAACTAATGACAATTCATCTAGTTTAACTTTCTTGATTTGGAAAGGTAAAGATACTCTTGGTAGCAATTCGTTTGTTGTTGAATTACCTGGAGTAACTGTTGTCACTAAGCCAGTATACATAGCGGCAGCGTTAGTAGTTGAAGCAATTAAACCTGAAGAGCTAATTGTAGGAACACTAATAACTGCAGGTACAACTGAAAGGAATTTACCTAAATCAATTAATGCACCATTACTATCTGTTTGTGGAATGCCGTCTGGGAAACCAGAATCTGTATGGTAGAAACCACCAACTCTTGTTGTAGAACCAGCCATGAACTTGTTACCAAGTAAACCAGTACCATTCCCAATGATAGCTCCTTCAATGTCAGTCTCTGGAAGAGTACCAATCCAGGCAGCGATCTTAGCATTTGTAAATGCAACAGGACCTGATGTACCGATAGAGCAAAGAACAAATCTTTCATTCTCAGTGATAGAGAACGCAAACTCACCTAATTGATGCACAAAGTTAACTTCGTTAAATTTCTTGTAGATAATAGGTTGACCACTTGTGTCAAGATCAGTATCAACTGTAATAACTGGTTTAGCATAAACAACTTCAATGTTACCTACGCCAATAGTAGCGTTAAGAGTAACAAGATCTGTTGTAGCATCGAATGTATAAGCATGTGCAACTCCACCAACCGATACAGAAATGATTTGAGTATCAGCACTTGCAGCACCAGTTAATGCGTAATCTACAGATGCACCTGTACCATCAAATGTTTGTGTTGCTTTGTATAGAGTTTTTGATCCTGACCATTCGTAGGTTACATCGCCATTAGCGTCTGTTCCTTTTAGTAAGTAGTCAAGTTTATCAGTAGCAACTGATCCATCTGCTACGTTTGGAGCGTCAAGAATAGCTTTGTCTACGTAAACTTCAGTAGCGATTGTTGTTTCTAAATCTGTATATGCCTTATCTAAAAGTTCATAATACTTCTTATATGAAGCACCAATGTTGTTTTCACCAGCAGAATATGATGCACCTGCAACTGTTACTGGACGATTGAATTTGATTTCAATTGTTGCCAAGTTAGCTGGAGCCACTGCGAATGTGATTTCATCTGCACCAGCAGTACCAGAACCAATACCTACTGTGTAAGCTGTTGTTAATGTTCCGTTTACTTTGATGTATTCGATTACTGTTGATGCGCTTGATGTTCCAGGAAGATCAAAGTCAGTTAATACAGCGTTACCAACTTGGTTGGAAATAACATCTGCTTTTAATGCAGCTAAAGCACTTTCTAGTAACACTGGTGATGTAGGAGTACCTACTCTATATGCAAAGTCTACATCGAATCCTTCAACTGTAATCTTACCTAGGTTAACTAATGCACCAGGGATATTAGAATAAACAATTTTTGATCCTTCAAATACAACTAAGCAAGCATCAGCAGCGTTATTTGGTTGAGGACCTAGATAGATTGAATACTTAGAACCAGCTGTTGATGATTGTTCAACAGTAGCAATAGATGTGTCATCGCCAAATAAGTTTTTAAGCTCTGCGGCTTTTCCACCAATTCTATAAAGCACTACATTCTTAGCGCCACCTAGTTTGATCTCATTTGCTTTTTTAATTATAGGAGAATCTTCTCCGTATGTTTTTCTAGCCAGATTGGAATCTCTTACAAGCACTTGCTGATCAGTAGGACCTGAGTAAGCTGTACCTATAACAAGAACAACGGGACCACTAATGGTATCGTCTACAATCAAGTTACCATCTAGCAGTTCTAGTCTATTAGCTGGTAAGTTTCTATATGTTGGCATTAATTTTTTCTCCAATTAGATTGTTTAGATCTATTTAATGTCTTCTCGTATTAATTGTGGCAATTTATTTAATATTGCTTGTTTAGAACAACTAATCTCGTATGTTCTAATAAATAATCTTACAGGAACTCCAATCAATCGTTTGTCTCCATAAGAAGTTTTAATTATTGGCGTTCCTCGTTCTCTAAATACTGCTGCTCCAACGCGTTGCTTGATATAATAGTAAGAAGACAAAAATGTATTCTCAATTAGTGATGCAATGTTTTTAGCATATTTTGCTTTTTTAGCCCAGCAATAAAAAGTAATTTCATTATCATATGGCTGTAACCAATATGTTGTCGAGCCGCCATTTTCCATGTCTTGTTGTTCACATAAGAGCATTGGCCTATAGTTTGTATGTGATGCGGACATATATTCCGTTTTAGCTTTTAAATCCGCACACTTTCTATGAGTCACTTCAAATGTAACAGTACATGAGTCTGTCTCTACTTCGTCTGGATATTCCTCTGTAAAAACAAATTTATTATATTTATCGTTTTCAAGTATTGAATCGTTTCTTTCCAAAAGAGAGTTCGTATCAAAAAGATGGTAAAATAGATCGTAAATATTGTCAACACTTATATACTGATTTTTAATATCTTCTGGATTTGTTGACGATAAGTTTAACATTTCCATCGAATCTTTTCGAATCTTATTAAGCAACAGACTGTAATTATCCATATTAAGTTCCTTCAACTATGGTAGACATATAAAATTCTACCTTATTATAATCTAATCTCATAGGTTTACCAGATACAACTAAGTGTTTCTTTTCTTTAACTACTGGAACTGTTATTCCACCGTTATCGTTGCAATTCACTTCATAAAGTATATCACCACTATCTATTTTATATTCCACTGGAGTTATTAATAGATTTGATCCATTCTTCGTTCTGCCTACGTTAGCAGCATATCCCATTTGGTCAGATAGTCTTATGTATTGAGGCCTATAAATATAGCCCACTATAAGCTTCTCATCCCATAGATATCCAACACCATCACAGTCTGGACATCCAGTTCTACCTTCGTTGCTATAATCCTTGTTGCATGTTTTACAGATTCTTTTACCAATATATGGATAATGGTCAATGTCTTTTCGCATCTGTCGTTGCAAGAGGATATTAAACTTTGGCGTTCCGAAATCTTTGCCAGAAAGTATATCTATAACTTCTTGCCTTAGATCTATTTCCAGATTATTTATATTGGTCATAATAAACAGTATTAACTGCCCCTATTTTTTGATTTGATTTAGCATTGCTATTATATTGCTTAGTACCAGCCACTGGAACAGATCTGATTGGATAGTCGTGCCACCACTCTCTTTCTGAAACCTTAGACGATGTGTTACATTCGCCTTTAACAAATGTAGCCATCATAGCTGTTGAATCATTCCATGTTTGGAACATTGCTTTAATAGCTGATATGCATTCTGATGCGCTATCTAATTTATCTTTAATAAAGACAGGATTCTTAGATATGCCAAGACTGATCTTGACGTCACCCATGAACTTATCTTTGTTTGTAGAGCTTAGATAGTCTAAATAGATAACACTACCAAGACGAGCTATTCCGTAGCATGTAACATAATCTCTTTTAATAAGAGCTAATTGTTGAGCTGTAAGTTTTTGATTCAATCCGTACATTGATATAAAGTTATCAACTTCAATTGAACCATTAAACACAAGCTCTCTCACTTGATCTATATAGGCCGTAGACGTTGGTTCTAAGAATTCCTGCATGATATCATACTCGGTACAATACATAGGGCTTAGTAGAGTGTTTACGGCGATAGAGTCGATTTGTAATACTTCATCAGCATTGTTAGTTATGCCTTCAAAGCTTATTGTAAATAATTCATTCATTCTGCTACCACCTCATATCTTGCTCCTAATAGTATTCCTTCTCTATTTGTTACAGAGAATCTAATTGATCTACTAGATAGGATCTTATAAGTTATAAGATATCTTTGTGATGGATTGTAATAACCTAATGACTCAAGTATGTAATTACCATACGCTTCTGATAAGTCTATTTTAAACGAATTAGGAGTAACTGATTCTGCTTTTATGTCTTGTGAGAAGGTTAGTATGAATGTGGATAAACCAATATAAGACAATGAAACAGTTGTTGCAGTTGGTGACTGAACTACTGGAGCTGGCGTCTGACCAAATACATTGTTTTGATAAAAGTTTAATATATCTGTGTATTCTAATCTTTGAGATGGATTGTCTTCAAGCTTGATAACATCTGCATCAATGAATGTAGATATTTCCTGAATCTTATTGCCGCTTAATCTAATACAGTCATCAAGAACTACTCTAAACTTCTCTCCTGAAATAAACGGGAATGATGAATTAAACTTAATACTTGTTGATGGGTTAAGAACTAGATTTGTAGATAAGATATCAATTTCAAGATTGGAAGAGATTACAACACTATTCTTGGATACGTTAACCCTAATTTTGTGCTGACCATTGCTTAATACGGATGTTTGAATTACGTCAATATCGTATTGTGCTATTTCATTAATCAATACAGATGATTCTGTAATTACTCTAATGCTGGAATTGCCTACGCTAATAGGTTTAGTCTTTGTGTAGTATTGTGGCTGTAGTCCTTTCTCAATAAACAACATGTATTTTGAGTTTGTGTACAACTTGCTAGATGGGGTTATTTTAAGTGAGTTATCTAAATCGTTAAATGTGAATGTGTAGTCTACAAGACCGAATCTTTCTTTAACGTATTGGATTTGTTTATAATTAGGATCGCCAACCGATGGCCAAACATGATCATCATCTATTCTTGACAATGATACATATTGTTCAATGTCCTCAAGATCTGGTTTACCTGAAAACAGAATAGATACGCTCTCCTCAATTGGAAGAGCGTTTAATTGATGCGTATTGTTTTTTATTCCTATAACATCAATCAATATAGTCATGGTTAAACTTCTGTAAGTGCAGCGATAATTGTCGCTCTATTTTTATTTGCTTTTTCTAGCTCTAATACTGTTTCAGTATCTACTTCGGAAAGTTTAGCTGATCTAATCTTTTCTAATACTTGTTTCACGGATCCATCAAGGATGCCTGCGATGTCTACTTGCACTTCTTCTTTTTCATCTTCTTCGTACTCCACATCTAAAACTTCTGCTACTACTTCTTCTACGAATTCTACGACCTTCATAACGTCTTGTATGAATCCGTACTGTTTTTGTAATCCAACTCTGGTAAGAGGATCTTTAACAAAGCGTAATAGGTCTTCGGCTTGAATATCTGCCTCAACAATTCCGCCAATAATAGAAGATACTAATCCTTGAATGAAACCATCAGGCCTGTCTGATAGATCTACTTCTGTAGAGTTATTCTTTGTTAGCACTAAATCTTCTAAAAAGTAGAATGCTGATTTAATAAGTGCGACATTAATTTTCATATTTATATTCCCTAGACTTAAAAAGGGGGCGCTAAGCCCCCTTCTTTTGTTTGCGCCTTAAACGTTATTAAGGTTTTTGTACGATTGGAGCTAAACCGCTAATTGTAGCCTGTGGAGGCAGAACTAGAGCATTAGGCTCAACACTGATATTTCTTGCAATCGAGATGCCTTGGCCTTGGTTATACAATGCAAAACCATAACGCTCTCTCATCTTGATCTTATAGATATCAGTTGACTGATCTTTCCATTCTTCCATGTGTGGATCTTCACTAACAACCATAGCACCAACTTGGTTGGTATCAATCATAATGATTGAAGTTGTTTTGTTTAGTGGATCAAACGGCACGTGTGCAGTTGGGATCACTGTAATTCCACCAAATGGGAACATTGAAGGGAAGCCCATTTTAGATTGCTGTGTTCCTTCTCTTTCTTCTTTTGTTGGGTTAGTAACTGTAGGACCAGTTAACTTACCTGCTGATTTCCATGCTTGGCTCATTGATGGATACACGTTTGCTGGGGATCCATTGAACCAGTTGCCTAGCCCACTACCAGTTTCAAGAACGATAGAACGCATGTTCGGATCTTTTACAAACATTGCCCATGTTAAAGGATGACATAGAACTACGTTTGGTGTGAAGCCTCTTTCTAGAGTCTTAGCATACATATCGTAGAAATCATCTACTGTCATTGAACCATTACCAGCACCAGCTAAGTTACGACCAGTTGTACGTCCAATTTCAGCTGTTGTTGGGTTTAAGTTATCGAAGATAACAACGCCAGCAGCATTAAGCATGTTGAAAATCAATCTTTCTTTGTGTCTAGCCAGAGCACGTGAAGCTTGTCTAACATGTAGACCGATAACATCCCATTGTGATTGGTTAATCATTTCTTCAGATACTTTGATCGCGATACCGTGTTTACCGATATTCGCAGTAGCTGTACCACCACCCTTTTGGATGCTGAATTCTGGATATTCTTGACCTTCAGACATTGATAGATCAGCAGGACCAGTAGCACCAAGTGTACCGAAGTTCACCTGTGTACCATATCCGTCCATACGGATAACATCAATTAGTCTTGTACCAATAAGGATTGGTTCAATAGCTTCTTGGATAACTTCAGTAATAACACGTTTGAAAGCCATTGGAGCACTAGGAGTTGTGATGGTATCTCTTAAAGCGACTTTAGCGCCAACTTCTGATACACCACTATTTCTAAATGTAAAGGCAAGATCATTAATCTCGTCTTTCATTTTTAATTCTTTTTCGCTCCAAGGAGTTTGGTGAATTCTTGACATAATATTTAATATTCCTTTCTAGTTATTTTATTTGTCTATTAACGATTTAAGCAGATTCTAACTAGGCCATACCCGCCAGAATATGTAATGGTGTCAGACTTACCTACTGTAGCAGTACCAGGCATTGCCTCTAATACAGAAACTCCGTTTTGCGCAGTTCTTACTCTGTCTAGTAATTGGAATGGACCAGATCCTCTTACGGATGTTACTTGCCCTAGGACGTCTTCTTCGCTGAATGAACCATAATCATAACCTGAAACAACGAAGTTTGAGTTCAGATCATAAGATACAAACATACCAGGCTTAACAGTTCCAGCAGCAGCAACGCATGCAGCAATACCTGGGAATGGAGCAGCTTTGTATGTAGCTGTGTCTTGCACTAATGGCAATTCAATTTGGTAGTATCTTAAGAACCCAATACGTGATTGTAGGTTATAGTTAGATCTATTGAATGTAGCTGGGTTGATACCGTCACCACCTGGATGTGGCCAGCAATCCATATATGTAATACCAATGGCACTAGATATAGTGTTCAATTGAACAAGGGGAAGAGCTGTAATATTGAAGAATGATTTAACAACTGGTTCGCCAACAGTAACTGCTGCGCCTGCTGCATTCTTAACACCATTTTGTACATCTACTGCTGTATATTTGTCAATAGTAGTTAGTGCATCACCAAGAGCAAGTCCAGCGCCAATGTTTGCGCCTGCATCAGCTGCAACTTTATAAGCTGCTGCTTGAAGTCTTAGACCAGCAGGTACTACATACCCAGACACGTCAAAGCCAACTACTTTACCTTGTGAAAGAACTTTAAACTCTCTATTGTATGCGTCATATCTTACAAGAGGTAGATATGGTGCTATTTGGAATTCCCCAGCAGGACGGTATCCTTCTGAGAATTCAACGTTAGGGGTAATATGACCCCAATCATCCCATTCCTTATAGCCTTGAGTTGGGTTGATTGAAAATTGGTTAGCTGCCATGTTTAGTTAGCTCCGTGGAAAGTGAAATTTTCTGGTATTTTATTTTCGTCTTGTAGACCTTTAATATATTGTTTAGCTGCATATAAACCTTTTTCTCTAACAAGGTTTTTATACGTATCAATAATCTCTTCTGTACTAGTTTTTTCTACGACGTTCTTAGGGTCAGCAACTGGTGGAGTACCATCTTCGCCTTCTACCTTTGCTGCGTCTGTAATAGTAACAGAATTGGGATCTAGTTGTTTCGAGTTATTATCATTACTATTGGTTTGTGTGTCAACAGTTTTCTTTTGTCCTAGGTCTGATAATTTATCTTCAAGAGATAAAATGTTTCTTGTGTTTAAAACAGTATTATATTCTGCATCACTAACTTTATCTTCTAAAGCTAAAATTTGATTGATAATACCTTTTCTATATTTATCTGAAAGACCTTGGACTTCTTTTTCAAGATTAATATTTTCTTTTTGCAAAGCTTTAATTCTTTGTGCTGAGAATGAATCGGAAACATTGAATGCTTCTTTTAAACTCTTAGTAACGCCAGCAATAATACCTGCAATTTGATCTTCTGACAATACTACTTTCAGATTATCTGCAACAACAGGCTCAACTTTCGTAACTGGAGTGTTTTCTTCTTTATCTTCTAATTCTTTTAATGCATCTTCAATTAAGAATTTGCCATCATACAAAGTATTTAGTAAGTCTTCAACAGTCTGAATCATTACTTTTCTATCATCGCTTGTATCTGTTGAGTCATTCAAAATCATCAACGAAGCTACGGCATGAGCCTTATCGAATACTGGAAGAATTTTACCTTCAGCAATTAAGAACTGAGATTCTTTTGCATTGGTAAATCCATCTTCATTAATACTCTTAGATAATTTCTTGCCTTCCATATATTTCTTAAAATCTTCATAAGATCCGTAAGTAGATTTTAGAAAGTCTAAAAATGTCATTGGTTGTGTATCCTTTTTATCTTCTAGAACATAATCTAGTATTGTTATCTTTAATTGGTCTGAACTATCTAATATTTCAGATGTTGTATTCATATCTGCTGGGCTGTTCACGTAAGAGACATGATCAAAATCCATAATATCGCCTGATATGAAGTAGCATGTTTGGTCTTCATACTTTTGTCCAGGATAATGTTCGCAGTAATTGTCTTTATTGTCAACACCGCAAATAGAACAATACATATGGTTTGATCCACCACCAATAGAAACCGTCATGTATCTTTTGTCCATGATTCTTTCTATAGCGACCTCATCCGAGATCTCTGCTGTCAAATATATATGTCCTAATCCTTTATATCCTGCTTCACTATAAGAATCAGAAGATATAAATTTTTGAACCTTATCTAAAAACTTTGCATTAGACGATGGATTAAGAGTATTAACATCTGTCTTAATATTATAGCTAACATATTTTGCATCTATTACTCTACCGATAGGTGGAGCAGCTGGATCATGATTTACTGTTACTGGTTTATTGTATGGTTTTACAAATGAATCGGCTCCATTACTCATTCCAGCTGGAAGATAGAATTTATAATTCTTATTAACTATACCAGCATGAGTAGCTTCTATGCCAACCTTTATACTTTTTATTTTTTTAGAATCAGATATTGCTGATTTCATACTAGCGATATCAGAATCTTTTAAAGTAAGATTCAAGACGGTTCCTAGTTCTGCTATTTTTGTTTTTGGCAATTTAATCTCCCATAGTTTCTAGTATCAAATTCAATATATCGTTTGATATGATATTTGATAAATTATTTTTGTCAACAGTATTGTACATATTTAATAGCGTTTTACAATAGCTGATTATCTTATTGTCATTAATAACATGATCATTGTCTGTGTCGATTACATTGTATTTAATAAAATTATATAATCTTGCAGCCTTCATCGTTGATCCTGAATCTAGAATGGATATGATTCCAGTTGCAATATCAGAATGTTGATTCTTAGGCTTAGCAATAGATTTTGTTGTGTTAGAAGATCCAGCGGCCTTCTTCTTTGCAGCAGTCGTCTTAGATGCAGCTGATGCCTTAGCTCCAATTTTAGCTGTTTCATTAGTCATCTCAGCGTTTGGATCATATTGCAATTGTTGTTGCATCTTCTTAAGCTCGTTATCATTAACTGGTTTAAGTTTAAGTCTGCTACGTGTTTCATGAATACCTTGAGCACCTTGAGTCATCTTGTTTAACTCGTGCGATTCAATTTTAATTCTAGATCCAATATCTAAATCATTAAATTCAAAAGTAACTAAGTCAGCATCTGGAATGGAATACATATTCTTATATTTGCCACTTTCTACTAATAACTCTTTAAAGATGAATTCTGTAATATAATTCTTAAATGAATCTTGATAAGCCATAACGCTTTCTTTTAAGGATTCTGATAATACTTCACCAGTAGCTCTACCAGTTGAATCACCAATACCGAAGTCGATACCAGACATACCTAGACCAATAAATACCCTTTCTTTGAAATGGCCAAGATATCCTTCAACCCTTAATGCTAATGATTCAGCACCAATGGCTTTAATCTCTACCTTTTGATCTGTAACAATACCACCGTCGTCTTCAATATGACGTAAGTGTTGAGTTGCTATGTCTACTTCAGAAGTACCATCTGGAAACTTCTTAGCTGGATTCTTATCAGTACCAACCTTAACGTGTATGATTGGGAATAGAGATTTATAGATTAATGTTTCGATTGATTCTTCAATACGTCTTAAAGCTAAGATGTCGTCCTTTACTGGTTCTAATGGTGGAGTTCCCATTAAGAATCCTGTTCTCTTATTAAAGTGTAAGTGAATAACGTCTTGGGCACTATATTCAACATATCTAGATGCTGAAACATATTGTCTGTACTTCATCACTTTGCCACTCTTGTCAATTTTAACCTGAACTGTTTCTGGAGCTATATTAAAATAGCCAGCAATAGGATCAACTTCTACCGCACCTCTTTTAACTCTATTGCCACTAGATGCATTTTGATTTCTAATCTTAACTAGATATGCATTATGGAATGTAATAAGGTTTGTTGCCGTTTCCTTTAAGAACATGTCAAAAGGTTGGCCAGTTACGTATCCAATCTCATTAAGTCTTTGTGCAATGTATTTAGCATTCTTCTCGTTTTCAGAAGAAACAGAATATCCAGCTTTGAACATTAAGGTTATTTTCTTATTAAATGCTCTAGCTACAAATGATTCTGTATCTATGATTCTACCATATTCGTAAAGGTCGTAAGCATGACTCTGCCAGTATGTAACTCTAAGAGTGTCCTCAAGTGGTCCAAAGAATGATAGTGTAGGATTCTTAACCATCTTAAATCTTTTAACTTGGAAGTCTTGAACTACAGATCTGCCTTTTGACATATTTGTTTTATATAAAATATCTGACATTAGTAATCCTAAATTTTGATTTTGCCAATATTTCCAAATACATTATCAATTTTTAATGATAGTGTTTCTATGGAATCTATATCTAAGTTATTCTTTTTAGCCTTATCTCTTAGTATTGATACTTGTTCCTTAAGGTCTATGTTGTTGTATTGTTCACTATTATCAACTGGATTGATTCTGTCGTCTACAATATCTTCATACGGATTCTTGATATTTAAGAATGACAATATAGTTTTTACATGTTCTAGCACATCATCATTTTCTATGTCAAATGGAATAAAGTTGTCGCCAGCATTTACCTTTATGTATTCTGATGACACATATGTAGGATCGTTCCCTTGTCCAACAAGATTATTTTCAGCAAATGTTTTAGCATCTGCAATGATATGTTGTAAATTTGCCTCTTTAATAAAGTCGTTTAGATTACATCCACAGATATCTAGCGGCTGATTCAAAGAATTCTTTGGCTTATCAAGTATCAGTATCCCAATATTGTCATCTGCTGATTGTGCTATTGCAACGTTAGTATCTATTGATTCTCCTATTGCGTCAGCTATATCTGTCAAAGATAAGTTGTTGTGCGTAGCATTATATGTAGGAGTGTTATTGTTTCCTACTATGTTCATTGCAAGGTTTCTTGTCTTCTTTTTAATGATTGATCTGATTAAGTTGATAAGTCCAATATACTGAGTAAGTTGTTGAAGCTTACTTGATATCTTATTAACTGATCTTTCTGATTCGCATTGTAAGTATTGAGCGATACCAAAGATTTCTAAGATAGTTTCTTCTACGGCAACTATTGAGGAATTAATTGTATCCTTTAGCTTTGATATATCTTGTTGAAACTTTTCTACGCCTTCTTGAGTTGGTAACTTTTTCTTTAAGCCTTCTCTTAGTGCTGCTGCCTTCTTTAGATTTGGCACATTGAATGATGCGGCATATACTTTTTGTCCAAGGAAGATAGGCTTTTCATCAGAGTCATCTAATTTCTTTAATTTAGCATCTCTTTTTTCTATACTCTTTAATACTTCTTCTTTTGTATCTTTATTAATTTGTAATCCATAGTTGCTAATAGATAAGCCAGTATTAATATCCTGCTTCTCCGATAAGTTCTCGCCCAATTGTATTAAGGCGTCAAGGATACACATAACAGACGACATAGAGAAGTTGATGGATGTATGTGCAAACTTTAACAAGCTTTCTAATAGTCTATTAATAATTGCCTTGATTAGGGCCATTAAACTAAACTTACTAAAGTCCAATGAAAAGCTGAGTCTTATTACGGAAGCTAATAAAAGAGATAGTAATTTAATCAAGTCTGGGATACAGAATGAAGAGAATAAGAAAGCAAATGATGGTAGCTGACTATTAAATACTGCACCTTTTAAGCTCTTTATATTTTCAAGGAATTGTTTAGCGTCATTTAAAAAATCTCCTCTCATGCCAGCTAAATTAATGGTTGGTAGCTTTGGCTTACAATCAAGACAGTCCTTACCTATAGCTTTTTTAATTGCTAATGAGATTGGATCATTTGCAAACGGAGTAGATGCACTGTCTGGATTGGTTGGCTTAGTGTCTACGTTTGGATTTTCTATTCTGTCAAATATTCCAGATATGGTTTCTAGGTTGGTCTTATGCTCATCTGCTTCTTGGTATAGTGTTATGGGAATTGGTGTTAAACAATTGCTGCTTCTAATCTCTGAGTAGAAATGATCTATAATTTTTTGTGCACAGAACGATCCTTGCTCTGATGACATTGAGTCTTTATTAAGATACGGCACTTTTAGCTCCTTGTACTAGATACTGTGGAATGCTAGGCATTTGAAGAATTCTTATTGGTGTCGCTCTTCTTTTATGAGGACCATCTTCACCAGCATCTACGTTGGCAGATATATTTAAGTTAATTTTATTATATCTATTAGTTATTGCTGTAGTTGTATTTGTCAGTGTTAATGGCATTCTTGTACGAGGCCAAAATATTCTTGGCTTCTGAGTTGGTAGTAATCCTTCTATTGGAAGATTTGGTAAGGTTACCGTTGGAGTCGGTGATGTCGGATCTCCAGGTCTTCCAGATATATGAAGATGAGGAGGAATGTTATGCGTATGTGGCACTATCTTATGTGTATGGTTTTGTAGGATAACGAATAGATTTATAAGCTTTTGTTCTATGGTGTTAATATAGATAAATAATTCTTGTATAAAACTGTACATGTCTTGATAGTTAACAAAGTCTTCAGACGCATATTGGTATAGGCGACTATATAGATCCGCTCTTCTTTTCTCATTCTCTATACTTGTAGGATTGCCTCCTCTAAATATGTTCATAGTATATAAGTACCCATTAACTGCTTGCCTTTGTCATCGCCAGCAATTTTAATTATTTCCATACATTGTAAAAACATGTCAAACGTAATATATGACCCGTTTGCTTTAATAAAATCTGCGCCATACAATGTAGTTACTGCTTCATAAACATCGGCATTATTAATTGGATCAAGAGAAACCCTTACGTGTTTTAATTTCTCGTAAAGGTCTTTCTGAAAATCTTTAATCTCATTAATGGCGTTTAATATCTCTAAGTCCATTATTCAGCCTCTAAAGATATATTAACTGATAGTTTTGTATTTGATGACAAAATAGGTTCTATTAATATCCATACTGGTATCAAATGATTTTGTACAGGATTTAATACAGTAGCTTCATTGTAGTAAACCAGATTATCAAAATCTGCTACAACTGGCTTAACTTCATTAATTAAAACCTTTGTTCCGATATATAACTTGTCATCAACAGAGGCATCTAGTTTTATCTTGATATATGATAACGGAGCTACTGTGTCTGCAACTAAATAATATTTTTTAATTATAGGTAGCATAGGCGCAATAGAGCACTCATTAATATCTAGTGACGATAATTCTAGGATAGTTTCTGTTTCATAGTCGTAGTAGCACAGTCCGATGTCCGAAACTGTGCCTCCTGTTATCATTGCATCAGATGCAGTGTTTATTATATTTATCATTTAGAATTGTGCTCTTTTACCTTTGTTTTTAAATAATGTTCCACGTCTTGAAGTATTGACAAAATCCATTCTAACTTCTGAAGACTTATGAGGCCAATCGTTATCTCTATTAGCTAATGAACCAGCTATTTGTGATACTCTTGAATTTGGAGCACAATTCTCTCTCTTTTTGAACTTTATTTCAAGTCCATCTTTCTCTTCGTTTTTACTGTAAGTATTTGATGGATTTAAATGATCAATATTTTTACCATGCACATCTTCTGCAGAAAGTATTTTAATTGCTAATGGTGTTCTTAGGTTTGCAAATAATTCTGAATACTCAAAGTTATAAGCTAATGAGGCTAGCATCAATGCATCTAAGTCATGGTCGCCAACTGTAGAGCTAGCAGCAAAGTAAGTAGGTCTGCCATGAATACTTCTCTTCTCTTGATATCCTTTTAATTGATCTATCAACTTCTTATCCTCAATAGGATCAAGTTTTAGAACACTCTTTTCTATCAATCTGTTTAATGTTTCAACCATGTATGGCTTAATATCTTTCTTGACATCTTGATCGCTATAAGGATCTCTAACCTCAATTTTAGATGAGAAGTTAATTGATTTTAATTCTGCCAATAGTAAGTCTGGATGATTTGGAGGTATCTTCCCATATTGCCCTATTGCGAATCCTTTTAAAATCTCTGCTTGCGTAGCGCCGTATCCTTCGTCGATGTATATCTTATCAAAACGATACTTACGATTCAGCTCAATAATCTTTTCCATAGCCGTTGTTTGAGTCCAGCCTTCTTTTGATATTTGAACCTTTTCAGCGATAAAGAATACCTTCTCTGTCTTGTCAAATGCTAATACGCATATACGTGTACCTATCTGATCATGGTTCCAATCGCATCCCATCGTTACGATAAAGTTGTTTCTATAACGCAATAAGTCTTCTTCTGTTTTCTTAAAGGCTAATTTGACACATTGGTCAATATAATACTTCTGGAACACACCCATACGCGAAGCACCGAACTCGGCCAATACTTCTTGCACATAGCCCATCTCGTCACTTTGACTTCTTAAGTCTTTGTCAATATTGTCATTATAGTGAGGCAATACTGATGAAGGGAAATGGAATTCTTTAAATGCTGAATCCTCAGATAATTTATACATTTGTCTTTCACCATCTGGAGTAGATGATACCCATAATTCTGTATTTGGCTTATCTAATAGAATAGCTAAGATTGAGTTAAAATCTTTTTGATCTAATAAGTCTGCTTCGTCAATATAGATAACATCAGCTGGTTGTCCACGAATCTGTCCACCACCGCTACTACCTACTGTGAAAGCTTTTAATCTTGAACCATTATGAAATTGAATTAAATAGTTTGGAGATTCTTTGGAACGCTTAACAATAGAATCAAATGTCTCTGGCAAAGCATTAAGAATCTTTTTCATTGTTGTAAATACTTCTTCAGCTTGAGCATCAAATGGGGTTACAACTAATATGTTATAGTTCTCATTTGTCATCATTCTATGCAGAAGAGCTAATACAATACCAAATGTTTTACCGATACGACGACCAGATCTAATTGTTTTACGCTTTGCACTACAAGATGTATAGAACTCTTGATACCATCTTCTACTAAATAGTCTTTCATCTTTACCAATCTTTTCTAAATCAATATTCTTATCGGCCCAATAGTAAGGATTAAACGTCTGTCTTAGTAGATCAAACTCTTCCTCTGTAAACATATGTCTAACTTCATCCGTAACCATATTTTCAGCAGTTAGCATTCCACTACATTGTATTGTAATTTCTCCATATCTTTTCTTCTGATCAGCTATACATGTTGTACACATATTGTTGATATTTTTATCATAGTTTTTAGATTGTAAATAATCTTTCCACGGAATTTGGGCAAAGTTTCTTACTTCACCATTGTCTCCGTTAAACTTCCCTATCATTTCTACCATTACAACATTCCTCTCATTAGCATTGCTTCCGATCCAAGCAGACTTCCTCTATCATTCATACCTGACTTAGATAGCTTATTTAAAGCTCTCTGTCTTGCAGATAACGTGTTTTGTGTTTGCATTCCTTGAGTATTGAATAAAGGTTTATTTAAATCCCAAGCTGTTTTCTGAATTATATTATCATTTGATCCCAGTAATGATCCAGCGTAGGCTGCCGTACCAGTCGCAACACCTATTGCCGTACCTACACCTAGTCCTAGTGTGGTTCCAAATAGCCATGATGACTTAGTACCCATTCTAAGAACACCTTTGCTTAATGCGTGTCCTAGCTCTTTAGCTGGCCTAAATGCACTAAGGAATCCTATCTCTGCTCCTGCAAATCCTGCAAATCCTGCATAGTCTCCAGTATCAACAGCATCATACGCGAAATATCCAGCAGATGCTGGAATCATTGTTCTTGCAAGCCAACTATTCTTTTGATGCCTAGTGGTCATACCTAAGGCATTCATTACGTTTTCTCTGAATACTCCGCTCATAAATGGCATAGAGAAATTACCAGCACGTTTTAAATGGTCCATAGCAGTAGCCTGACCGTACTTACCCATTAGACCAAAGTCTTTTACTTCATTCTTACCAGCGTACTTATATCCCTGAAAATACTTTCTTCTATCTTTACCCTCAAGACGTGCTGCTTCTAAATCTGTTAATTTATTTGACATAATTAATACTCATGATGTTTTGTTCTTTCATTCCAATCTGCAAATCCAGATCCATGATATGTTTGTATTCTTGGCTTTTGATTTGAGTATAACTTCAAATTACTTTCTACTGATTGTCCGAACTGATCTTTCATTTTCTTTTTATTCTTCACTTTATCAATATCTTCTTTTGAGTTATCCAATGCCATAGTTGCCAATAATGCAATACCACCTAGTCCCATTGCAAGCTTAGCGCGATTATTTAATCCTTTAGCAGCAGTTTTACTATTCTTAATATCCTCTGCTACTCTTTCAAGTATCTCTTTCTTCTTAGGTACGTCTTCTTCTTTAAGTAGTTCTTCTGCCAGTATCGTCTTATCAACGTGCTTTGTTTCTATATTCTCATATCGTTTCATCGTATCTGCAATAGCAAGATTAGGATCATTAGTGGCATGACCTGATGTTTTAAACATCCTTGTTATCTTAGTTGTCTGACCAGATGAGTTGATAAATTCTTGGGTGTATGGAGCATTCTTTCCATATGTGTCGTATAACTTATATCCAGTTGGCTCTGATGCCTCGTTTACAGCCCTTACAAGGCCTCTCTGCAATTGGTTAGCTGCTTCTATTGGTTGAACTGCCCTAATCTTTTGTAGCGTCTTAAGCGTCTCATCAGAAGGATTACCAGTCTTAAGATCCTCGTACAGAGTTAATATATGATTAAATGCTGTTCTTGCTGTTTGGCTAGAGTCGGATCCAGATGTATGGCTTTCTGCTTCTTTAAGGAAGAACTCAGATAAGAAGCTTTGTGCAGTGCCTACAGATGCGTATTGCTTATCTAGCAATCCCATATTAGCAGCTTTTATATATAGACCTTTGGTAAAGTCTAATTGGTCAACTACCTTAATCCTGCCACTTCTATTATGTATCTGGTCTAAGTAGCTATCCATAATGTCGTCATAAACGGCTGCAGCTTCTCCAAACAACTTCTCATTTTTCTTTGGATCTGCAAGATATTCTGAAAACTTACCAGATGCTATATTCTTCTTTTCTAATATATCTGGTGATGGTCCAAGATATGGAAGGCCAGTGTCTGCGTATCTAGTTTCAAATAGATCTCCAAATGCCTTTACATCTGCCGCACTTGATATCTCCATTAAGCCTTCTATTGCTCTTCTTTCAAAGTTGGCATTCTGCATCAATAGAATATCTGTGCCCTGCAGCTTGGCTGTAAGATCTTTAAGAATACTTTTCTGATCTTTAAAAGTCCCAAAGTTTTGGAAGTATGAATTAAATACACCAGCCTTAGCTTGATCTTGACCAAACTTATGAAGCTCCATTATTCTTTGGGATTCTTTTTTATCTATACCAATTGGCCTATAGAAGTCTTCAGTAAATGAAACTCCATCTTTTGCAGTATCATCAAATTTAGACACACCAACTGACCACGTAAAGAACTTTTTATCCTTTGCGTTTAGGCCAGATGTTTCAATATCGAGGGAGGCTATGCCTTTTTTATCAATCATATTGTTTTAAGTAGATCTATATATTCTTTATAGTTTTCAAAAATGTCTTCTTCAGTTATGAACTTATATTCTATAACTGCGTCTTTATGGTTTCTCTTTAAGAAGGCTCTTGCTGCTGAAGCTTTTCTTTGTACTCGTGCATTCTGTAGCATTGATTTTGGTTTAATTTCTATAAGGTCAATATTACCATTGGCTTTAAGAACTACAATGTCTGGAATATACACATGCTTATGCCCTCTTTCATCAAGGTATGGAATCTTAAATGGCTCCACAATAAAGTTGACAACATTGTCATCCTTCTCAAGTTTTACTAAGTATGCGTATTCATATGCAGATCTATAAACAAATCCACTATTGTTTTTCTTCGAAAAGAATGTGCCAGTCTTATATTTGCCGCCCATATCATTCTTCCTTTTGTTAAAATATACATTAGTGGATTTTCTCATTACTCTATAACCTCGCCATCTACCACTTTCATCTTTTCTACTTGTTTTGATAGTTCAAATATTTTAGATTTTAGATCTGCCATCTTTGATGAACTACTTGTTTTTTCTGAAACAGTTGCAATCACTTTCAGCTTCTCTTTTCTTGTAGCCATTAATGCTTCAAGCACTTTCATTCTATTTTTCTTAATTCTTTCCTTTAAGTCGAATGCTCTTGAGATTTCTTGGTTTTGAATAATATTCCCATTAGGATCAACGCCAGTCATTACGTCTTGCAGTAATGTTTGATGATTCTCTGCTAAGTATTTTGTTATTCTCATTTCATATATATTAAATTCTGCTAGTTCTGAAACTAAGTGCATTTCTGTAATATGATTAGGATCAACATTAAACTCTTCTAAATATTGCTCTGTCCAATAATGGATTAGTTGTGCCTCTACTAAGCAAGATTGGCCAAGAGGTGGTTTGCCAATTTGGAAGTAAGGACATGAATTCTTAAATGCACATTGGTCTCCAGTGCATCTAATAGGAACTGCTGCGTTAATACCTGTCGTTAATCTTTTCATCTGATTAGAGATTTGTTTAATCTCAGCTTCTGAAAATGTTAAGTGACCGTATTTGTCTTCATCTACATTTAATAAGTCTAGATAGTTTGTTTTTGTTATTGTTCCATCTTCTCTTATTTTAATTCCACTAAGACCTTGATATCTTGCTGGTAGATTTTCTTGTTTTGGTAATTCTTCTTTTACAATTGGTATTTTCTTAGATTCAGGAATACGATCCCTTAGTGCCTTTGCTTGAGAAAATATATCCTTAACCTTGTCGTTATAATCTAAAATGTTCTGCTCTTTCATATGTTCACCTATTTGTATTTGTCCTTAATAAGATGTATTCTTTATATAACGCAATGTTAACATATAGGAGATATTTATGAAACACGTCGTATTCTTGCATGGGTTGGGTAGTCATGGTATGACAATGACTTTTTTAAAAAAATACTTTGATCTTTATTATGATTGTAAAACTTATTCATTTTCTTATATCTCAATTACATCATCTTTAGATAAAATAACAGATACTTTGGTTTGCGAATTTAATAATCATTTTTCTTGTATGGATGACGTTTATATAATTGGCCATTCTCTTGGCGGAGTAATAGCAAGAAAAATATCGTTATCGTCACAGATAAAATGTAGAATAAAGAAAATAGTAACACTAGGAACTCCTCATAATGGTGCTATTCTTGCTTCTAAGATTATTAATAAATTACCATTTATTAAATATGTATTTCCTATAGTTGGTGAATTATCAACTAATTCAGATAAGTTAGATTACACTATTAACAGAGATTGTAAAGTTGGAGTTTTGTCGGGTAATAAGCGTAGGTCAAAATGGAATCCACTTGTATTTATTGGATCCGCAATAATAGGCAATAAATATATAAATGATGGGGTTGTTTTATTAAAGGAAAATGGTATGGCATGTCATGATTCTATATGTATACATGTCGATCATATTAATATGCTGTGGAGTGATGCCGTTGTTAAGCAATGTGTTAGTTTTATAAATACTGATAAGTTTAAATAAGTTCTAAACAACAAAAAGGAGGCTTAGCCTCCCTGTTGTCTTTATATACTATCGTATCTTTAGTGGCCTAAAAATCACCTGACTGGCCGTAGCTAAGCGCGGCTTTAGCCGTCATTTTATTTCTCTTCTCCTTCAGCTACCGCAGACATTGCAAGATTTTTAATTTCTGTTGCAAGCAGGCCTGATGGATTATTGGCTAGTTCCATGTAGAAAGATTCGCTTAAATAAGCTTGAATCATGACTCGAATAGCATCATCTGATAAAAGACGACTGACAACACAATCTGTGCCATTAGCAAAGAATGTCACAAAATCGCCTGCCTTCAATAATTTACCGTTAATAATGCTATTTTCATTTGCACCCGTCACTAAGTAGGTTTTGCCATCTGAATTTTCAGGTGCTTGTACCTCATACGCTACTACCTGCATGGCAGGGTAATCAGTATTTGATATATCAAAAGATACAGGCGTATTGCCAAAAATAAATAGTGATCGTGATTCTGCGAAAGATGGGAAATTTCCCAAATCACATGAGATTAGTCCTAAATTTTGTGTTTCGTTTACAAAAGAAAGAATGTTTGTACCGTACTCTAAAGTAATGAGAATGCTGTCACCTGTCGCTACTTCATTAGGTAGAGATGTGCTAGCGGGGCTATAATTTAGATATTTGTATGTTTGCATCAGTATTCCGTCAACACAGCTAATAGCGACAAGTTCTGCAGTGCCAGTTACTGAGAGTTCATCCATGTTAGTAATGCTGGTTGGAGTCCACAGCCCTACTATCATCTGAGTATTCTCATCAGTAGCAGGCCATGTAAATCGTAACTGTGCTTTAGCGTCAACCTCTTGAGCAATATGAGTCGCGCAAGCCGTCGCATAGCCCTCAGGTGTAAATACATTATTAACAATAGTGCAGTTAGTTAACGCATCAAACACAGCTATATTGGCT
>Ga0075163_10000053_pt1 | contig 118570 bp, 113 predicted proteins | sample JI1023141ADNA_FD_71478 | JGI IMG/M metagenome (GOLD analysis project Ga0075163, IMG submission 71478) | Wastewater effluent complex algal communities from Wisconsin, to seasonally profile nutrient transformation and Carbon sequestration -... | ecosystem: Engineered > WWTP > Effluent > Algae...
TTTGTGTTCCTGGCTAGGCGCGAACCGGAGCGATAGCCGACGCTATCGCGAGGATGAGCAACAACGCCAGGGACGCAAAGACAAGTTTTCATGTTCCGTTAATTGCGAAGCAGACCACTACCCCCCGGCCAGCGCCCGGACGACGCCGCGGAACAGGTAATCCTTGACCTTCTGCTCCAGCGGCAGCGCGTCGAAGGGCACCAGGCAGGGATGCTCCCTGGCCTCGGGATTCTTGACCGGACCGAGCTTCCAGCCTTCGGCCAGCTTCTGCGCCATCCACGCCTGATGGCTGGCCTGCGGGCCGGCCTCGGGGTCGTTCAGATGCATCTCGACGACGTGCAGGGCACTCTCGCGCTGCCATTGCGGCGCCTCTTCCCAGGGCAGCTGGCTGTGATCGCCGAGCGCCTCGCAATAGGCGCGATTGACTTCATGCGCAACGCGGGCGATTTCTTCCTTGGTCATGGCGTGTCCCTGGCGGGTGTGGTCGATGGGCAGGCGCTCATTTTGCCAGCATCCGGGCCGGCCGGCACCCCGGGCGATGGCGCGCCGGCGGCGCCGGGGATATGATGCGCGAATCCGCGCCGGACCGGCGTGCAACGTTGCGAAAGAGATCGCCGATGGCCCTTCCCCTCAACAAGCGCGACCACGACATCTTCCTCAGCTACGCGCACAGCGATCGCCCCTTCGTCGAAAAGCTCTATCGCTGGCTGCAGGAATCGGCCGGGCTGCAGGCCTGGTGGGACGACCGCGACCTGTCGGCGGGCGCCATGCTGGCCACCGACCTGCAACGGGCCATCGAGCGCTGCCGTGCGGTGCTGCTCGTCGCCTCCGACGAATCGCTGGCGCGCGGCTGGGTGCTCAACGAATACAACGCAGCCATGGATCAGCGCGCCAATTTCCGCGGCTTTCGCATGGTCGCGCTGCGCATGGGTGGCGCCCAGGTCGAGGAGCTGATGAAGGGCATTTCGTGGATCGACGTGCCGGACGGCGAATTCAACGCCGATATCGCGCTGGCCATCCTGCGCGCCCTGCACCCGAGCGAGAACCAGCCCAACCCGGCGACGTCGCGCGACGTCTATGTCAGCGCCTCGTGGCAGGCCCAGGACAATGCCAGCGCCACCGCCGTCTGCCGCCATCTGGTCCGCCAGGGACTGCGCCTGATCGGCGATTCGCCGGACCAGAAGGGCTTTGGCGCCGGCAGCCGGGTCGAGCGCATCATGAGCAGTTGCGGCGCCTTTGTCGGCATCATCCCCTTCCGCGGCGAGCCGGTCGCCACGCCCGGCCAGGGGCCGTACAAGTATTTCCTGCAGGAAATCGAGTTCGCCGCCAGCCTCGGCCTGCCCAGCGTCGTCATCGCCGATCCGCGGGTCAGCCTGGCCGATGGCGGCGACCGCCAATGGCTGCGCCTGGACACCGCAAGCGAGACGGTGCCGGCCACCCTGCAACCGGCGCTCAACGACCTTTGGGACGTCTGGCAGAAGCCGAGCCGGCCGCACTACGTCTTCTGCGCGATGGACCTGGCCTCCGCGGACACCCGGCTGACCGGGCCGGTCCGCCAGTTGATCCAGCTGATCACCTCGATGCCCACCGTGGTTGGCGACGAGGTTCACGAGGGCAATCCGGAGAGCGTCAACGCCGCCGTCCGCCATGCCGTCTGCGACGCGCTGCTGGTCATCGCCGACCTGACCGACGACAACCTGAACACCTGCATCGAGGCCGGCATGGCGCTGGCCACCGGCACCAGCCTCGAACTGCTCGCCGCCGGCGCGCCGCGCCGCCCGCCCTTCATGCTGCGCGAGCGCAACATGCCGACCTACGGCAACCGGATCGATCAGATCGGCCTGATCCACAAACTCAGCCGGCCGTATCGGCGGCGGGTCATCAACGCCGAACTGTAGCCGCAAGGCGCAGCACTCAGCCGGCCGCTTCGAGCAGGGCTTCAAAGGCCCAGTCGGCCTGCCAGGCGTGGCCGACCTCGACCTTCCGCACCTCGTTCAATCGCGGGCCATAGGCAGCTTCCAGCACACTCTGGTCGGTCGCCGCATCGACGACCAGCACCAGCCGCTCCGGCGGCAGGCGATGCGCCAGCTGTTGCAGTTCGAACTCGCAACCACGCTGCGCCACGGTGATGCCGCGGACGTCCATGATCACCACGTCGGCACGTAGCATCAACTCGACCACGGTTGCCCGCCAGGTCGAATCGCGGCAGCAGAACTCACTGATGCGATAGCTGCCGTCCGGGTCGGGGCGGCTGTCCATGGCCGCCAGCCGGGCATCGAGGTCGGTCCGCGAGGTGACGAACAGTTCGTCCATCCGCCCGGTCAGCCAGCGCAGGTAATCGCCGGCATCGATGGTGCGGGCGGCGACATCCGGCGCGGCGATCACGGTCACCGGGCCGATCAGCCGCCAGCGCGCCGCTACCCGGTCGAACAGGCGCTCGGTACGCGCCGTGTAGCCGAAAACCCGGAGCAGCAGCAAGGTCGGCGCCGATGCCGTGTCGCCCTGACGGGCCACGCCGAAACGCCGCATCACCCAGTCATTGAGCGGCCCGAACAAGGCGATTTCGCCGGCCACCAGCAGCACGGCCAGGAGCGGGCGGCCGCGGCCGATCATGATGTCGAAGCCGATGGTCACGACCAGCATCAGCCACCAGGTCCGGGCCAGCAGTTGCGCCTCGGAAAAGCGCTTGGCCTCGTAATCGGCGGCCAGCTTGCGCAGGCGCAGCCAGGCCAGCCAGCCGACCGGCAGGGCGATCAGGATGAACGCCCCGTTCTGCCCGAGCTTGAGCGCCCATGGCGAACCGGACTCGCTGGCGGCGAGCATGGCCGTCAACTGCGAACCGGCCAGCGGTGCGATGGCAAAGACGAGCAAGGCGGCCAGCGTGATCGGGACCACGCCTCGCAGGCGAACCGGCCACGACATCGCCCAGAACAGGCCTGCCATCCACAGCTGGTTCCAGAGCATGTCGGCGAACAGCGGCAGCAGGCCGAGAATCTTCAGACTCAGCGGGCGGCCGGAGAGCAGGCGCTCGACCACGCCGGCGCCCAGGGCCAGCGCCGCAAAACACAGCAGCATCGCGGCCAGGGCGGCGACGATGCGCAGCGGCGGCCAGGCCAGCGATACGACGATCATCGGCAGGGCTGCCACCATGTAGCAAAAGGTCAGCGCCAGCGTGTAGGTCGGCGACGCCCCGTAGCCCGCGGCCGCCATGTAAACCATGGCCATCGGCAGGCTGCCGATGGCGGTCGTCAACAGCCAGGCGGCGGCGATCCTCCGGGCTGCATCACGCTCGCGAGCCACCAGCCCACCGGCCGCGACGGGCGCCGGGTTGAGGCCATCGGGCAAGGTCAGGGCAATGCCGTCGCCCTGCCGCATGCCGCCGAGGATGGCCAGCCGGTAGCGCCAGAGCACGAACAGCGCGACGACAACGGTGACCAGCACGCTATTGGTGAAATACAGACTGACCTCGGCACTTTTCATTGCTGGCTCCCGACCATGCGGAATAGTGCTAGCCTACTGCCAATGTCATTTTCAGGAAACCATCTTGAGTGACCCCGAAATTCCGGCCAGGTCCAGCCACTGGCGCGAGCATCGACGCTTCCTGCTGGCCACCCTGGCCGTCACGCTGCTCTACCTCGGCATCCAGCAGGTCTGGATGTGGAGTGCGGCCGAACTGGCTTACTGCGGCTGGACAGTCAATGATCCGGCCCTTAGCCATTCCAACGAGGCGGCCCAGCTGGCCGAGCAGTCGCAAGCCCGCGAAGCCACGCTCGACCCGCAGTTTGCCCTGCGCGTGTTCCGGCTCGGCTTCGAATACGGCTACCTGAGCCAGTGGCTGGGCGGCTACGGCGCGCCGCCCGACGACGTCATGCAGCAACTGGCCAAACCGGTGGAAGCCCACACCCGCCAACTGAATGAGCTGGCCGAACAGTTGGGCGTCGCCCCGGTCGCCCGCCTGCCGGTACGCACGGCGGCCGACTTCAGCGGCCTGACCCTGCGCATTGAAGACGATCCGGCCGGCATCGCGGCACGCATCGAGCAGGTTGGCTCACCACGCCTGCGCCACCTGTTCCTGATGGCCGCCCATGTCGGCACCGAAGCGGCCGGGCTGGAAGCTGCCGGCGACCTGCTGGCGATCCCGGCCACCCTGTTGATCGGTACGCACGCCACGCTGGCCGGCGTTCCCGAACCACTGTGGCGGCCGCTCAGCCGGGTGACGCGCGGCACGCCGGAAGTGGCCCGGCGCGACTATCTGTCGGCCATCGCCAATCTGGACGCGGCGCTGGCCGGCAACAGCGGACGCCAGTCGCCATAGCGCCTGGCCGCTTTTGACGGACAATAGCGCTTTGCCTCCCGATCCGGCCCCACCGCAATGCCCCTCACGTCGTCCCTGAAAACCTGGGCGAAGACGCTCAAGCAGCACACCCTGACCGTCTATTTCGCCGCCCGCGATCCGCGCACGCCGCTGCTGGTCCGCCTGCTGGCGCTGATGGTCGCCGCCTACGCGCTGAGCCCGATCGACCTGATCCCCGATTTCATCCCGGTCATCGGCTATCTCGACGACCTGTTGCTGTTGCCGCTCGGCCTCTGGCTGGTCGTCCGCCTGACGCCACCGGAGGTGATCGCTGCTGCCCGCGAGAAAGCTGCGCAGGCGACGGAAAGACCGGTCAGCCGCGGGATGGCGGCGTTCATCGTCGGCCTCTGGCTGGCCCTGGCCGCGGCCTGCACCCACTGGGCACTGGGGCGGCTGTAGGGCGTGATAGCATTCGCCGCCATGAATCCGCCCCTGCCTCCCGCCATCCTGATCATGGGCCCGACCGCCTCGGGCAAGACGGCAGCCGCCATGGCGCTGGCCGACCGCTTTCCGGTCGAGTTGATCAGCGTCGATTCGGCCCAGGTTTTCATCGACATGGATGTCGGCACGGCCAAGCCGGATCGCGCTACGCTGGCCCGCTACCCGCATCGGCTAATCGACCTGATCACGCCGGAGCACAGTTATTCCGCCGCCCGTTTCCGCCACGACGCGCTGGCCGCGATGGCCGAGATCACGGCCGCCGGCAAGGTGCCGGTGCTGGTCGGCGGCACCATGCTCTACTTTCGCGCCCTGCTGCACGGCCTGGCCGACCTGCCGCAGGCCGATGCGGCGCTGCGTGCCGAGATCGACGCCGAAGCCGCGGCCGCGGGCTGGCCGGCGATGCACGCCAAACTGGCCGTCCTCGATCCAGCGACCGCCGCCCGCCTGCATCCGACCGACAGCCAGCGCCTGCAGCGAGCGCTGGAAATCTGCCGGCTGACTGGCCGGCCGATGTCGGAACTGCTGGCCGAAAGCGAGAAGCAGAAGCCGCCCTACGATTTTCTCAGCATCGGCCTCTTGCCTTCCGAGCGCACCGTCCTGCACGAGCGCATCGCGCGTCGTTTCGACGAGATGCTGCTTGGCGGTCTGGATGACGAACTGCGCCGACTGCGCGAGAAATACGACCTGCACCCCAACCTGCCGTCCATGCGCTGCGTCGGCTACCGGCAGGCCTGGGAGGCGCAGGAGGGCCTGATTTCTCGCTCGGAGCTGCGCGACCGCGGCATTTTCGCGACGCGCCAGCTGGCCAAGCGGCAGATCACCTGGCTGACCAATTCCTTCGAGGCGGAGATTTTCGACTGCCTGGACCCGGCGTTGAGCGAACACGTGGCCGGGCGTACCGCCGAGTTCCTGGCGGCCAGCTAGGCGGACGACCGGCAGGTGGCGACCCGAATGCTACGGTCGCCCCTAAAAAACGGCCAAAATCGCAATTTAATCTCGGACGCTCAGGTCTTCAGCAAGACCTTGAGGTCGTCGGCCAGACGTTCGAGCTGACCGACGATTTCCAGCGAGGCGTCCTGCGTGCCGACAACGCGCAGCATGAAATCGTTGGCCATATTGCTGAGTTGCTCTTCCTGCTTTTCCATCAGGCCGAGATGGATGAAGGCCTTGGTCAGGGTTTCCTGAAAGTCGATCATCACCTGGGTCAGTTCGAAGCAGTTGCGCCGATAGTTGTCCTGCACGCTATCGAGCGTCCCGTACAAACGCGGCAGTGCGCTCTCGATCCCGGCGCGCCGGTGCTGCGCCAGCAGATCGGTCTCAATGGCCCGCAAGCGGGCATCGGCGCCTTCGGCGAGCAGCGCGCCGTTGTCGCGGATACGGCCGCAACGATCGGCATCGTCCAGCGGCATGTTGTTGACCATCAGCGTAACCTGCCCGTAATTGAACACACAGCGCGACTTGAACTGGAAGATGCGGCCGCTGTTGCGGACATGGTTGAGCACGGAGACTTCGAGCGGCACGTCGTGACCGTTCTGGCTCAGCGACAGCGTCTCGTCGCCGAGGCGCATCTGCACCGCAGCCTGCAGGTCGTACTGGCACATGGCGTCGAGCAGCGCATGGGCCAGTTCATCGACCGAGTTGCAGGCGAAGGATTTGCTGAGGAACTGCAGCACCGTGCCCAGTTCGCCCATGCTGACCATCGCTGCCATGGCCGTGCGCTGGGCGTAGCCGGCCTGCTCGTGGAGTGCCTTCTTCTCGGCCAGGATGCGGCTGGCCACGTTGAGCTTGCTGAGCAGTTCGGCTGGCTCGAAAGGCTTCTGGATGAAATCGTCACCGCCGGCTTCGTAGCACAGCAGGCGAGTTTCGCTGTCGTCGTGCCCGGAAACGAAAAGCACGGGAATATCCTGGGTTTCCCAGTCGTCCTTCAGGCGACGGCAGAGGTCGTAGCCGTCCATGACCGGCATCGAGACGTCGAGCAGGAAGAGGTCGGGTTTTGCGTCGGCCAGGCGCGCCAGGCAGGCCTCGCCGGAGGAAAAGGTTTCCAGCTCGCAGGCGCCCTGCAACATCCCGGCCAAAATGTACAACACGGTCTGGTCGTCATCGACGACATACACCCGAAGTCCAGCGGTCATGCGATCTTCCCGGAATTCAACATTTATTCATTCTGTTGTTTTTGACGAAATACCGCAAGCATCACACTGGCTCGGCAAGCAACTCCTTTTTCGCTGCCAGCAGCGAATACACGGTGGGCACGACGAACAGCGTGAAGAAGGTGCCGAGCAGCAGGCCGCCGACGATGACCCAGCCGATCTGCTGGCGCGATTCGGCCCCGGCACCGCTGGCCATGGCCAGCGGCAGGGCACCGAGGACCATCGCGCCGGTCGTCATCAGGATCGGCCGCAGGCGCAGGAAGGCCGATTCGACGACCGCTTCCTTGATCGACGCCCCCTTCTCCTGCAACTGGTTGGCGAATTCGACGATCAGGATGCCGTGCTTGGTGATCAGGCCGACCAGCGTGACCAGGCCGATCTGGCTGTAGACGTTCAGCGTGCCGTTGGTCAGCCAGAGGGCGAGCAAGGCACCGGCCATCGACAGCGGCACAGTCAGCATGATGATCAGGGGGTCGCGGAAACTCTCAAACTGCGCCGCCAGCACCAAGTAGATGAAGGCCAGCGCCAGCCCGAAGGTGAAAGCCAGCGACGACGACGATTGACGGAATTCGCGCGACTGGCCGTTGTAATCGACGGCGTAGCCGGGCTTCAGCACCTGGCTGGCGACGCCGTCCATGTAAGTCAGTGCCTCGCCCATCGTGTAGCCGGGCATCAGGTTGGCGGTAATGGTCACCGCGCGGCGCTGGCCGAAGTGATTCAGTTCGCGCGGCGCGATGGTTTCGTCGACGGTGACCAGGTTGTCCAGCGAGATCATGCTGCCGTCGCGACCACGGGCGTAGATGCCCTGGATGTCGGCGGGGTTGCTGCGCTCGACGTCGGCGACCTGGACGATCACGTCGTACTGCTCGCCGTCACGCTTGAAGCGGGTGACCTGCCGGCCGCCGAGGTAGGTCTCCAGCGTCCGGCCGATGGTCTCGACCGGCACGCCGAGGTCGGCTGCCTTGTCGCGCTTGACCTCGATCGACAGCTCCGGCTTGTTCAGCTTGAGGTCGGTATCGACGTTGGTCAGGCCGGTGTTCTTGGCCAGTTCGCCGAGGATCTGCCCGGTCACCTGCTGCAACTCCTCGTAGGCCGCCGAGGTGACGATGACGAAATTGATCGGCCGTTCGCGCGGGCTTTGGCCGAGCGAGGGCGGCGTGATCGGAAAAGCCAGCACGCCGGGAATGGCCATGAATTTGGGGAACAGCTCCTTGGCGATATCGGGCGAACGGCGGTCGCGGTCCTTCCAGTCGGTCAGGCCGACGAAGGAGATGCCCTGGCTGACGGTCGGGTTGCCGGAGACCACGAAGTAGCGCTCGACGTCCTTGGTCTGGCTGTAGATGCTCTCGATCTGGCGGGCGTACTTGTCGGTGTAGTCCAGCGTCGCGCCGTCCGGGCCGAGGAAGACGCCGAGGATGATGCCGCGATCCTCGACCGGCGCCAGTTCGGACTTCAGCGCCTTGAGCAAAACGACGCAGGAGACCGCAACGACGACAAAACCGGCGATCACGATCCAGCGCCGGTCCAATGCTACGGTCAGCACTTTTTTATAGCCAAAATTGAGCCAGTTAAGGAAACGCTCGACGAGCAGGAAGCCCTTGCCGTGCTTTTCCTCGTGCTTGAGCAGCACCGAACACATCATCGGCGACAGGGTCAGCGCGACGAAGCCGGAGACCAGCACGGCACCTGCCAGGGTCAGGGCGAACTCGATGAACAGCTTGCCGGTTCGCCCGGTCATGAAGGCCACCGGGGCATAGACGGCGGCCAGGGTCAGGGTCATTGCGACGACCGCAAAGCCGATTTCCTGCGCGCCCAGGAAGGCCGCCTGACGCCGCGGCATACCGGCCTCGATATGGCGATAAATGTTTTCCAGCACGACGATGGCGTCGTCGACGACCAGGCCGATGGCCAGCACCAACGCCAGCAAAGTCAGCGTGTTAATCGTGAAGCCGAGCGCAAACATGATGCCGAAAGCGCCAACCAGCGAGACCGGGATGGTGACCAGCGGAATCAACGTTGCCCGGAAATTCCGCAGGAAGAAAAAGATGATGGCCAGGACGAGCAGGATGGCCTCGCCGATGGTCTTGAACACCGACTGGATCGAACGATCGATGAAGACGCTGGAATCGTAGGCGACGTCGGCGCGCATGCCGGCCGGCAGTTCGCTGGTCACCTTGGGCAATTCGGCGCGCAGCGCTTTGGAGAGTTCCAGCGGGTTGGCCGTCGCCTGCTTGATGACGCCGAGCGCCACTGCCGAGCGCCCCTTGAAGCGCACCGAGCTGCGCTCGGAGGCCGGGCCGATCTCGACCCGAGCGATGTCGCGGATGCGCACCGGGTAGGCGTTGGCCGTCTTGACGATGACCGCCCCGAATTCCTCCGGCGTTCCCAGGTCGGTATTGGCCACCACCGAAAACTCGCGCTCGCGGCTTTCGATGCGGCCGGCCGGCACCTCGACGTTCTGCTTGCGCAAGGCATCCTCGACATCAGCCGGTGTCAGCTGGTAAGCCGCCATGCGCTGCTTGTCCAGCCAGATGCGCATGGCGAATTTGCGCTCGCCGAAGACCCGCACGTCGGCAGCCCCGGGCAGCGTCTGCAGGCGCGGTTTGACGATGCGGTTGGCAACGTCGGTGACTTCCAGCGCCGAATGCTTGTCGGACGAAAAGGCGATCCAGATGACCGGGTTGGCATCGGCCTCGACCTTGGCGATGACCGGCTCGTCGACGGCATCCGGCAGCTTGTTGCGGACCCGCGAAACGCGGTCGCGGACATCGGCCGCCGCCGCTTCCGGCGGGCGTTCGAGCTTGAAGCGCACGGAAATCTGGCTGTTCTCGGCGCGCGAAATGGAGGTGATCACCTCGACGCCCTCGATGCCGGCCAGCGAATCCTCCAGCGGCTTGCTGACCTGCGACTCGATGATTTCGGCCGAGGCGCCGCGATAGGTCGTATCGACCGTGACCACCGGCTCGTCGATCTTCGGATACTCGCGGACCGGCAAGCGGGAATAGGAAACGACACCAAGCAGCATGATGACCAGCGACAGTACGGTCGCGAAGACCGGCCGCTGGATGCACAGGTCGGAAATCTTCATTTGCCGGCCGCCGTCCCGGCCGCCGGTGCCACGGCCGGCGCCCCTTCGCCGATCGCCTTGACCATCGCACCTTCACGCAGCTTCAGCTGACCGGCGGTCACCACGACATCGCCTTCCTTGAGGCCCTCGGTAACTTCCACCTGCGCTTCACGGCGCACGCCGAGCTTGACCTTGACCAGCGCCGCCTTACCTTCGACCACCTTGAACACGGCCGGCTGGCCGCCGGGCACGATGGCCTGCTCGGGTAGCATCAGAACCGCCTTGCGCTCGCCGAAGAGCAGGCGGACGCGGACGAACATGCCCGGCCGCAGCTTGCCGGCCGCGTTGTCGAGCCGGGCGCGGGCGGAAATGGCCCGGCCATTCGCATCGACCAGCGGATCGATGGCGTCGAGCACGGCCTTGAAGCGTTCGCCGGCCAGCGCATCGGTCGTCACCTCCACGGTCTGCCCCTTGCCCAGGCGGCCGATGTAGGTTTCCGGCAGCTTGAAATCGACACGCAACGTGGCCACATCCTCGATATTGATCAGCTCCTGGCCATCCTTGACGTAGTCGCCGACGCCGACATTGCGCAGGCCGACCATCCCCTTGAACGGCGCCCGGATTCGGGTCTTGGCCACCTTGGCCTCTGCCAGTTGCACCGCGGCTTCCTGGACTTTCAGCGTCGCCGCCGAATTGTCGACCGCCTGCTGACTGAGAAACTTCCGGCCGAGCAGTTCCAGATTGCGCTGATGGCTGCTTTGCGCCAGTGCCAGATTGGCCCGCGCCTGCTGCAATTCTGCCTGCTGGACAGTAGCGTCCAGAGTCACCAGATCGGTGCTCTTGCCGACCACGGTACCGTCCTTGAAGCCGATTGCTGCAATGCGCCCGGCGATTTCCGGGCGAAGAACCACCGACTCATTGGACTTCAGTGTACCGACCGCCGCCACCTCATCGGAAAAGTCCCGCTGCTTGACCAAGGCCACTTCGACCGACGTCGGAAAGCTGGCCGGCCCGCCGCCCCCCGGCTTGCCCGGCGCACTGGCCGGAGCGGCCGGCCCCGCGGCGGGAGCGCGGTTGGCAGAGTAAGCGATGTAGCCCAGGCCGGCCAGACCGGCAATGGCAAGGGCGATGATTCCGTAGCGGGTATTTTTCTTCATGGTTTTCGGCCGACAGCTGGACTGACCGGTTGGTCAGTAATAGTCAGGATTGTATCGAACAGACCGAAGCCACTGAAATAAATTCAGTCACCGCCCAAGATCATTTTGGGCATTATTTCGGGCCGACCGTAAGATTCATCGCCCGGAGCAGCCTCGAAGGCCGCCCGGCAGGCGCCCTGCCCGCGTTCCTGCCAGCCCTCTTTCAAGGGCGCGACGCGAACGAAAACGACGCCCGCCCGGACCATGCCGAGGTATTCCGCAACCCCCCGCGAAACGTCGATGATGCGCTTGCGGTGCTTGGCATGCATGCGGTCGTTGACCTTGACGATGGCGCACAGGTCCTTGTCTACGCGGCGGACGGCGAGCAGGGTGCCGAGCGGGAAGCGATTGCTGGCGGCGGTGAATTGACGAACGTCGAAGCGCTCGCCGGTCGCCGTCCTGCGGCCCTGGAAACCGCTGCCGTAGAAACTGGCCTGACCGTGCAGGCCGGGAACATCATCGTCGATCAGGTCGGCCGGCCCGAATTCCGCTGCCGGCAAGGCCGGACGCACGCTACGCGGCGCCGCCTTCCTGGCCGGCCGGGCAGTCGCCGGCTTGGCCGAAATCTTCTTGCCCTCCGCCCGGACGTCCGGCGCGGCGTTCAGCAAGAACAGGCCGCAGGCAAATGCCGCGACCTGCGCTGGCCATTTAGACCACGAGGGTCTGCGCTTCGTCACCCTGACGGGCCCGGATCTGGCCGATGCGATAAACAGTTTCGCCCTGCGCCTTAAGTTCAGCCATCGCCGCATCGGCGTCGGACGCAGCAACGACGACGACCAGGCCGATACCGCAGTTGAAGACACGGTGCATTTCGTTTTCGGCGACATTGCCTTCGGCCTGCATCCAGTCGAACAGCTTCGGACGCGGCCAGGCGGCCTTCTGCAGTTCGGCGACGGTATTTTCCGGCAGTACGCGCGGCACGTTTTCAAGGAGGCCGCCGCCGGTGATGTGGGCCATGCCCTTGACCGTGACCTTCTCGAGCAGCGCCAGCACCTGCTTGACGTAGATGCGGGTCGGCGCCATGACGACGTCGGCCAGCGTGCGTTCGCCGTCGAACTTGGCGTTCATGTCCGGATTGGAGCGCTCGATGATCTTGCGGACCAGCGAGTAGCCGTTGGAGTGGGCGCCGGAAGAAGCCAGGCCGAGCACGACGTCGCCCGGGGCGATGCCCTTGCCGTCGATGGCCTTGGATTTTTCGACGACGCCGACCGCGAAGCCGGCCAGGTCGTATTCGCCGTCCGGGTACATGCCCGGCATCTCGGCGGTTTCACCACCGATCAGCGCGCAGCCAGCCAGTTCGCAGCCCTTGGCAATGCCGCCGACGACCGATGCGGCGGTATCGACATCGAGCTTGCCGCAGGCGAAGTAGTCAAGGAAGAACAGCGATTCGGCACCGAGGACCAGGATGTCATTGACGCTCATCGCGACCAGATCCTGCCCCACCGTATCGTGGCGGTTCAGCTCGAAAGCCAGGCGCAGCTTGGTACCGACGCCATCCGTACCGGAAACCAGGACCGGCTCCTTGTAGCGCTTCGGCACTTCGAACAACGCGCCGAAGCCGCCGATACCGCCGAGCACGCCGTCGCGCAGCGTCTTCTTGGCCATCGGCTTGATACGGTCGACAAGGGCATCGCCCGCATCGATATCGACGCCGGCATCACGGTAGGAAAGGGAAGTGTTCTGGGTCATGGTCAGTTAGGGGCCGGATGCGGCGAGACGCCGCTGGAAAAAACAGCAATTTTACCCGAAACCGGCAACCTCCCCTAACCGGCTTGCCAACCGATGAAAAGCGCCCCGCCTCAGCCGCCAGTCATTCCCAACTGGCAGCGGGCTTCACATCGGTGCCAGTTCGAGACTCAGGCCGCTGCCCGGTTGCGCCGGGCCGCCGGACAGCGAGCCGGTGGCGCTTTGCACGGCGGGCTGGCCCAGGGCCGCGGCAATCCGGTTGACTTCGCGCAGGCGCTTGATCATCCGGGCGAGCAGGACGTTGCGCATGCGTTCGACGAGTTCTTCCGACGACAGGGCCATGGCCGCTGCGTTGATTTCCAGGAATAGCGTCGGCTCCAGCGTTACCGCCGTGGCGTGGCGCTGTTCGCTGGCTGGGTGCAGGTAGGCGACCTCGCCGACCGGCTCGCTGGGGCCGAGGCGGCACAGGGCCTTGCCGTCGATGGAGATTTCGACCGAGCCGGACACGATGATGCCGAAAAATTTGTTGCGATCGCCTTCGCGGATCAGCGCGACGTTGGGCTGGACTTCACGCCAGACGGCGACGCGCAGCACTTCCCAGATTTCGATGTTCTCGAATTCGGTGAAGAATTCCAGCCGGCGCAGGCGCTCGAAGCGGCTGGTATCGTTCGCCGTTTCGTCCTCGTCGAGAATCTGGTAGCGGACGGCCGAGAGATCCTTGGCCATCTCGGCACCGTTGCGGTAGCGGTTGTAGAGGTCTTTTTCCAGCGCCCGGCGCAGGATGGCGTTGAGGCCTTCCGGCAGATCGGGCTTGAGCGCAGTTACGGCCGGCGCCTCGGTGTTGATGATGCGATAGACCAGCGTCGCCTGGTTGTTGGCGCGGAAGGGCAGGCGCCCGGTCAATAGCTGGAAGAGCAGGACGCCGAGCGAGTAGAGGTCGGTCTTCTGGTTGAGCGGATAGCCCTTGATCTGTTCCGGCGACATGTAGGCCGGCGAGCCGACGCCCATGATGAACGTGGAGTCGCGGTCCATGTCCTTGTTCATGTTCAGGGCCAAGCCGAAATCGGCGATCTTCGGTTCGTCGTTGGCTGCGACCATGATGTTGGCCGGCTTGATGTCGCGGTGGATGATGCCCTGGCGATAGGCCGAATCGAGCGCCATGCAGCACTTGAAGATGATGCTGATGGCCCGGTGCATGGGCAGCAGCTTGTCGATGCGGGTGTGCTCTTCGAGCGAGAAGCCCTCGACGTATTCCATGGCCAGATAGGCGAAGTCGGCCTCGACTACGGCCTCAAAGACCCGGACGATATTCGGGTGATCGAGGCGTTTCGAGACCATGCCTTCGTTCTGGAACAGCTTGCGCATGCGGCGAGACATCGCGGCGCAGTCCTGCCCGAAGCGGATGACCTTGACGGCGACCTGGCGGCTGGCATCGGGGTCGTCGCAGAGATAGACCGTCGCGGTCGCCCCCTTGCCGAGTTCGCGCACCACGCGGTATTTGCCGATCGTTTCCATTCAGGATGGCGGGGGAGTAAAGGAACCGGATTATCGTAGCACGGCGCCGCATGTGCCGGCATCGCTTTCCGTGCCAAAGAAATTTCCGGCTCCCCCTTGAAAGCCACTTTTTCAACCCCAACTACGGAACAGCTTTTTTGGAGAAATGCGCATGTCCAACCCCGAAAACGCCCAGGAAGCCATGCTGGGCAACGAATCTGCCACCCCTGAACCCGCTGTCGCGCCGAGCGCCGAAGTTCATACCGACACGCTGCCGAGCATTGAGGAGCAGTTCCGCGCCCTCGAATTGCAGGCCGCCGAACACTACGACGCCTGGCTGCGCGCCAAGGCCGAAGGCGAAAACATCCGTCGCCGCGCCCAGGACGACATTTCCAAGGCGCACAAATTCGCCGTCGAGAAGTTCGCCGGCGAATTGCTGGCCGTCAAGGACAGCCTGGAGGCCGCGCTGGCGGTCCAGGAACAAACCGTGGAGAGCTTCAAGTCCGGCGTCGAACTGACCTTGAAGCAACTGGTCGCCGCCTTCGACAAGAACGCGCTGGTCGAAGTCAGCCCGGCCGGCGAGAAGTTCGATCCGCACAAGCATCAGGCGATCGGCATGGTCGATTCCGAACAGGAAGCCAATACCGTCGTCACCGTGCTGCAGAAGGGCTACATGATTGCCGACCGCGTGCTGCGCCCGGCGCTGGTCATGGTCGCCAAGGGCAAGTAATCATTTCGATTTTGGGCATTTTTTCGGGCCGACCGTAGCATTTCACTTGAAAACGGTCCGAGTGCCCCCAACTCACGAACATCAGCAATTCACCTCTTAGGAAAGACATCATGGGCAAGATCATCGGCATCGACCTCGGCACCACCAACTCCTGCGTCGCCATCATGGAAGGCGGCACGCCGAAGGTTATCGAAAACGCAGAAGGTGCGCGCACCACCCCATCCGTCATCGGCTACACCGAAGACGGCGAAATCCTGTGCGGCGCCCCGGCCAAGCGCCAGGCCGTGACCAATCCGAAGAACACGCTGTACGCCGTCAAGCGCCTGATCGGCCGCCGCTTCGAAGAGAAGGAAGTGCAGAAGGACATCTCGCTGATGCCCTTCAAGATCGTCAAGGCCGACAATGGCGACGCCTGGGTCGAAGCCCGCGACAAGAAAATCGCCCCGCCGCAGGTCTCCGCCGAAGTGCTGCGCAAGATGAAGAAGACCGCCGAAGACTACCTCGGCGAGGAAGTCACCGAAGCGGTCATCACCGTGCCGGCCTACTTCAACGACAGCCAGCGCCAGGCCACCAAGGACGCCGGCCGCATCGCCGGTCTCGACGTCAAGCGCATTATCAACGAGCCGACCGCTGCCGCGCTGGCCTTCGGCATGGACAAGGTTTCCGGCAAGGACAAGAAGATCGCCGTCTATGACCTCGGCGGCGGCACCTTCGACATCTCCATCATCGAAATCGCCGACGTCGATGGCGAAAAGCAGTTCGAAGTGCTGGCCACCAACGGCGATACCTTCCTCGGCGGCGAAGACTTCGACCAGCGCCTGATCGACTACATCATCGACGAATTCAAGAAGGAATCCGGCGTCAACCTGAAGGCCGACGTTCTGGCCCTGCAGCGCCTGAAGGAAGCCGCCGAAAAGGCCAAGATCGAACTATCCTCCAGCCAGCAGACCGAAATCAACCTGCCCTACATCACCGCCGACGCGTCCGGTCCGAAGCATCTGGCGCTCAAGGTCACCCGCGCCAAGTTCGAATCGCTGGTCGACGAACTGGTCGAGCGTACCGTCGCCCCCTGCGTCATGGCGCTGAAGGATGCCGGCTGCAAGATCGGCGACATCGACGACGTCATCCTGGTCGGTGGCCAGTCGCGGATGCCCAAGGTCCAGGAGAAGGTCAAGGAAATCTTCGGCCGCGAACCGCGCAAGGACGTCAATCCTGACGAAGCCGTTGCCGTCGGCGCAGCCATCCAGGGCGGCGTGCTGCAAGGTGAAGTCAAGGACGTGCTGCTGCTCGACGTCACCCCGTTGTCGCTCGGCATCGAAACTCTGGGCGGCATCATGACCAAGCTGATCCAGAAGAACACGACGATCCCGACCAAGGCCTCGCAAGTCTTCTCGACCGCCGACGACAACCAGGGCGCGGTGACCATCCACGTGCTGCAAGGCGAGCGCGAAGTCGCTGCCGGCAACAAGAGCCTCGGCCAGTTCAACCTCGAAGGCATCCCGCCAGCCCCGCGCGGCATGCCGCAGATCGAAGTCATCTTCGACATCGACGCCAACGGCATCATGCACGTGACCGCCAAGGACAAGGCCACCGGCAAGGAAAACAAGATCACCATCAAGGCCAACTCCGGTCTCTCCGAAGCCGAAATCCAGGCCATGGTCAAGGACGCCGAGCTGCACGCTGAAGAAGACAAGAAGGCGCACGAACTGGCCGACACCCGCAACCAGGCCGACGGCATGGTGCACATGGTCAAGAAGTCGCTGACCGAGTACGGCGACAAGCTCGACGCTGCCGAGAAGGCCAGCATCGAAGCCGCCATCAAGGAAGTCGAAGACGTGCTGCGTGAAGGCGACAAGGACACCATCGCCGCCAAGACCGAAGCGTTGTCGGTTGCGGCCCAGAAGCTGGGTGAAAAGATGTACGCCCAGCAACAGGCCGAAGGCGCGGCCGCCGGTGCAGCCGGCGCGGCTGGCCAGCAAGCCGAAGGCGGAGAAAAGACCGTCGAAGGCGACGTCGTCGATGCCGAATTCACCGAAGTGAACAAGGACAAGAAGTAAGCCAGAAGCCCCCTTTCGCCCGGCAACGAAACGGGGGTGGTTCGCCATCCCCGTTGCCCGTTAACCTGCCCCTGAATACTGCATGCGCACCCCGCTTCCCCTTTTGTTGGCACTGATCCTCACCCCGGCCGGTCACGCGTTGGCTGGCAAGGGCAGCGCCGATACGACCGGCTTCAGCGACGACCTCGAGGGGCGTTGTCAGGTCTGGGCGCCGTCGATGCTCGGCCAGCGCGACTACGCCCTGCGCTACCACGGCAGCTGCAAGAATGGCCGCGCCGACGGCAAGGGCAAGGCCGAATGGCTTTACCGCTATGCCGAGATGAAGGTCAAGGCGACCTGGGAAGGCGATTTCCGCAATGGCGTGTTCCTCGACGGCCAGAAGGCCAAGGGGGCCGTCGAACCGGTCTCCGGTGACAAGTACATCGTCGAGATGGGCTCGGTCAGCGGTGCCGACGTGCTGTTCATCAGCCGAAGTCCGCAGGATGGTCCGATGGAACTGTGCAAGGTCGATCAGGTGGCGCTGGTTCTTGGCCCCAAGGTCGCGGCAGCCGATGACGAACAGGTCAAGCGCGTCATGAACGATGGCGCCGGGGTCTACCGCAAGGCCTGCCCGAATGGCCGCAACCTGCGCGTCGGGGTCTTTACCGAACCGGTCAAGCCGCGTCCGAACGGCATGCTGCCCAATCCGATGGCCAACGCCCGCGTCGACGATGAAACCGGCAGTCTCTCCGGCTACTCGAATGAGGCTGCAGCAAAGGCCAAGCAGGAACAACAGCGGGTCGAATACGCCCAGAAGCAGGAAGAAGCGCGCAAGCAGTTCAACGAATTCAGTCGAAAGCAGGGCATTGTCGCCTGGGTAACCGCCCAGCAGATCGAAGAAAACCCCTTCCGCTGGGAAGGCAAGACAGTCGGCCTGGTCGTTCGTCTTGATCGCATGCTGACGCGCGACACCGCACTGGTGCGCAGCGGCCTGCGCGACTGGGGCCCGCAATTGCAACTGAAAGGCATCACGCCAGATTTCCCGGAAAGCCGGCGCAGCGTGCTGCTCGCTGCCAGGGTCGGCAAACGCGAGCGTCTTGCAGACAGCAACGAAAGCAGCACTTCCACCTACGCCACCTTGAACCATCTCGACAGCCGCGTCTGCGAGCGAGATGGTTGCGGTGACTGGTTCTCCTGGGCGCGCGGCGACCGGGAACTGGTCTGGGGCGAACCCTTTACCGCCCGCTAAACGATGCGCGACATTCGAAGAAAGCAATCATGAGCAAACGCGATTTTTACGAGATTCTCGGCGTCAACCGCGACGCGTCCGACGACGAGATCAAGAAGGCCTACCGCAAGCTGGCCATGAAGCATCACCCGGACCGCAACCCGGACAATCCCGGCGCCGAGGAGAAATTCAAGGAAGCCAAGGAAGCCTACGAAATCCTGTCGGACGGCCAGAAACGCGCCGCTTATGACCAGTACGGCCACGCTGGCGTCGATCCGCAGGCCGGCATGGGCGGCGGTTTCGGTGGTGGCGGTGGTGGCGGTTTTGCCGATGCCTTCGGCGGCATCTTCGACGAAATTTTCGGTGGCCGGGGCGGTGGTGGTGGCGGTGGCCGTTCCAACATCTACCGCGGCGCCGACCTGCGCTACAACCTGGAAATAACGCTCGAACAGGCCGCGCACGGTACCGAGACCAAGATTCGCATTCCGACCATGGAAGTCTGCGAGCCCTGTCACGGCTCCGGCGCCAAGCCCGGCACTCAGCCGAAGACCTGCCCGACCTGCGGCGGCTCCGGCCAGGTTCGCCTGCAGCAGGGCTTCTTCTCGATCCAGCAAACCTGTCACAAGTGCCACGGCACCGGCCGCTTCATTGCCGACCCGTGCAAGCACTGCGACGGCGCCGGCCGCATCAAGCAGCACAAGACGCTGGCCGTCAAGATTCCGGCCGGGGTCGACGAGGGCGATCGCATCCGTCTGTCCGGCGAGGGCGAGCATGGCGTCAATGGCGGCCCGCCGGGCGACCTGTACGTGCAGATCCACCTCAAGCAGCACGCGGTCTTCACGCGCGACCACAACGACCTGCATTGCGAGATGCCGATTTCCTTCACCACCGCCGCATTGGGTGGCGAGATCGAAATCCCCACGCTGGACGGCGCGGCAGCCATCAAGATTCCGCCCGAAACCCAGTCCGGGCGTGTCTTCCGTCTGCGCGGCAAAGGCATCAAGGGGGTTCGCAGCCATACCCACGGCGATCTGATGTGCCACGTCGTGGTCGAAACGCCGGTCAGCCTGACCGACCGCCAGAAGGAACTGCTGCGTGAACTGGAAGAGTCGAGCAAGGACAACAGCGCCAAGCACAATCCCCGCTCCAAGTCCTGGATGGACAAGGTCAAGGAATTCTTTGGCGATTGATGCTTGACCTTGCAGTGAAGGCTAACTTGCGCAGCAAGTTAAGAGGCACAGCCTCGGCCGGAACTACAAAGTGAAGGAGTTCTTCGGAGACTAACTCCTTCACTTTGCAGCGCAGGCTAACCTGCAAGGCAGGTTAAGGCACGCGTGCCGGCCGGAGCTACAAGGTCAAGGAGTTTTTTGGAGACTGATCTCCGCCCCCCGACGACATGATCAGCCCCGAGGCACGGACGATATCCGGCCTCGGGGCTTTTTCGTTCTGGCCCGTTTTTTCCGGACGACCACGACCGTAGGAAGTGCGGAGCCAACGTTCCATAACTTGCCAGAATCCACTGCCGGCTCTACTCCACGTCGCCTCAAATGACTGTTAGAATCAAACGATTAAAACAAGGGAGGAGACGAACCATGCAAGTCTTGAAGCGACTGGCCACCATTGGCGCAATGCTCCTGTCCACGCTGTGCTGGGCAGAACCCGGGGTCACCGACTCGTCCATCACGATCGGGATGTCGTCACCGATGACCGGTCCAAACGGCGCCTACGGCGTCGACATGCGGCAAACCATCGAGGCCTATTTCGCCCAGGTCAATAAGGTGGGCGGCGTCAACGGCCGCAAACTCTCGCTGGTCGCCCTCGACGACGGCTATGAAACCGAGCGTACCGTCGCCAATACGAAGTCCCTGATCAACGAGAAAAATGCCTTCGCGCTGCTCGCCTTTTACGGCTCCAGCCCGACCACCGAGGCGATGAATACTGTTTTCGGCCCGGCCAAAGTGCCGCTGGTCGGCACCATTTCCGGCGCTGGCACCCTGCGTGAGTCGATCGGCACAAACCCGAACAGCCGCTACATGTTCAATGTCCGCGCCAGCTACGCCGACGAAACTGAAGCCATCGTCAATCAGCTGGTCTCGCTCGGTCTGAAGAACATCGCTGTCTTCTACCAGAATGACGGATTTGGCAAATCCGGGCTGGAAGGCGTTACTGCCGCCCTCAAGAAACATAACATGGCTCCGTCGGCCGTCGGCACGGTCGAACGCAACTCGATCGACGTCGCGAAGGCCGTCGAAGCGATTTCCAAAACCACGCCGCAGGCCGTTGTCATGGTCACGCTGTACAAACCGACGGCCGCCTTCGTCAAGGCGATGAAGAAAATCGGCCAGAATCCGATGCTGACCACCCTGTCGCCGGTCGGTGCCGAACAGATGGTCCAGGAACTCGGCGCCGACGCCCGCGGCATCGTCGTCTCGCAGGTCGTGCCTTACCCCTGGAACAATGTCGTGCCGGTTGTCCGCGACTACCAGAAACTGTCCGAGAAGCAGCAGTTCACTTATTACGGGCTGGAAGGCTACATCATGGCTCGTACGCTGGTCGAAGGCCTGAAGCGGGCCGGCAAGGATCTGACCCGCGACAAGCTGATCACTGCGCTGGAAGGCCTGAGCAACACCGACCTCGGTGGCTACCGGGTGAACTACAGCGCAACCGGTCGCCAGGCCTCGCACTTCGTCGAACTGACCGTTGTCGGGCCAGGCGGCCGACTGCTCAAGTAAAAAGCTACGGTCACCCCAAAAAAACGGCCCTTTTCAGGGCCGTTTTCTTTGCTACCAATCCGTTGATCAGGCGCGCCGCCATGTCGTTCCCTGCGGACTGTCATCAAGCACGATGCCGGCTGCCTTGAGATCATCGCGAATGCGGTCGGCCTCGGCGAAGTTCTTCGCCTTCTTGGCCGCTGCGCGGTCGACAATCATCTGCTCGATAGCGGCTTCGTCCAGCCCACCGGCCTTGCTGCCACCCTGCAGGTAGGCCGTCGGCTCGCGTTCGAGCAGGCCGATCAGGCCGGCAAGCGCCTTCAGCAAACCGGATAGCTCGGCACTCTTCTGTCGATTGACCTCGGCCGCCAGTTCGAACAGCACGGCAATCGCCCCGTGCGAATCAAAATCCTCGTTCAGGGAGGCAGCAAAGCGACTGGCAAAATCGTTGCTCCAGTCAATGGCGACAGGTGCCGGCGGCACGTCGCGCAGCGCGAAATACAGGCTGTCCAGGCTGCGCTTCGCATCATCGAGGTGGGCATCCGAATAATTCAGCGGGCTGCGGTAATGGGCGCGCAGGATGAAGAAGCGGACGACCTCGGCATCGAACTGTTCGAGCACCGTGCGGATGGTGAAGAAATTGCCCAGCGACTTCGACATCTTTTCATTGTCGACGCGGACAAAACCGTTGTGCATCCAGTAATTGACGAAGGAGCAGCAGTTGGCGCCCTCCGACTGGGCGATCTCGTTCTCGTGGTGCGGGAACTGCAGATCCTGGCCGCCACCGTGGATGTCGAAATGCTGGCCAAGCAGCTTGGAGCTCATCGCCGAGCACTCGATGTGCCAGCCCGGCCGACCCTCGCCCCACGGCGATTCCCAGGCCGGCTCGCCCGGCTTGGCATGCTTCCAGAGCACGAAATCGAGCGGGTCCTGCTTGGCCGAATCGACCTCGACCCGTTCGCCGGCCCGCAGATCGTCGAGCGACTTGCCGGACAGCTTGCCGTAACCCGGGAACTTGCGCACCGCGTAATTCACATCGCCATCGGTGGCATGGTAGGCCAGGCCATTGGCTTCGAGCTTACCGATCAGGTCGAGCATTTCCGGCACGTATTCGGTAGCGCGGGGCTCGTGGTCCGGTCGCAGCACACCGAGGGCATCGGCATCCTCGTGCATGAAGGCGATGAAGCGGTTGGTCAGTTGCTGGATCGTCTCGCCGTTCTCGATCGCCCGCTTGATGATCTTGTCGTCGATGTCGGTGATGTTGCGGACATAGGTCACGTCATAACCGGAGGCCTTCAGCCAGCGGTACACCATGTCGAAGACGACCATCACCCGGGCATGGCCGAGGTGGCAGTAGTCGTAGACCGTCATGCCGCAGACATACATGCGAACCTTGTTCGGTTCGATCGGGGTGAAAACCTGTTTTTCGCGCTTGAGGGAGTTGTATATCTTGAGCATGCCGGGATCGGTTCGGGGCGTCGCCGGCGCGCTAATACCTATGGAATCACCGGCGTTTTTGGTAGAATCGAAGGATTGTATAACCCTGAAAAGTATAGCACAGCGATGACCTCCACTTCCCCGCTCCAGCCCCGTTTTCAGCAGTTCAAGACGTTGCGCGCACTGGCGATTGGCCTGGCCATCGGCTTTGCCTCCCCGTCCTTTGCCGACAACCTGCCGGAGGTGCAGCGCCTGATCAAGCAGGGTCAGTACCCGCAGGCGATGGAAAAGGTCGACGCCTACCTGAGCAGCCGCCCCAAGGACGCTCAGGGCCGCTTCCTCAAGGGTCTGATCTTCACCGAAATGAACAAGCCCGCCGAAGCCATCGCCGTTTTCACCAAACTGTCCGAGGACTACCCGGAACTGCCTGAGCCCTACAACAACCTGGCCGTCCTCTACGCCCAGCAAAAGCAGTACGACAAGGCCCGCACGGCGCTGGAAATGGCCATCCGGACCCACCCGTCCTACGCCATCGCCTATGAAAATCTTGGCGACGTCTACGCCAAGCTGGCCAGCCAGGCCTACGACAAGGCGCTGCAACTGGACAACTCCAACGCCACGACCCAAAACAAGCTGGCCCTGATTCGCGACCTGATCACCACCTCCGGCAAGGGCAACGTCAAACCGACGCCGGCCCCGGCAGCAGCAGCCCCCGCACCGGCGCCCGTCGCTGCGGCACCTGCTCCCGCGCCGACAGCACCGGCAACGCCCGCCGCCAAGCCGGCAGCACCGGCCAGCGCCACGGTGGTCGCGGCCACCCCCGGCGCCGCAGCCAGCACGCCGAAACCCGCAGCAACCGTAGCTGCTGCCCCCGCACCGGCGCCTGAAAAAGCCACCGGCGGCGCAGCCAGCGACGACGTCGCCAAAACCATCGCCGCCTGGGCCGACGCCTGGTCGCGCAAGGACATGAAAGCCTACCTCGGCGCCTACGCCAGCGACTTCGACACCCCCAAGGGCATGAGCCGCAAGGCCTGGGAACAGGAACGCGAGAAACGCATCGCCGGCAAGGGCGGCAAGATTTCCGTCTCGGTCGACGCGCCGCAGGTCACCATCAACGGCGACAAGGCCACGGCCAAGTTCCGCCAGCATTACAAGGCCGCCGGCTTGAGCAGCTCGACGACCAAGACGCTGGTTCTCGTTCGTAACGGCAGCAAGTGGCTGATCAAGGAAGAAAACGCTCGGTGAGGATCAGGATCCGCTTCATCCTGCTGGCAGTGGCGGCCACCGTGGCCGCCGGTGCCCTGGCCAAGCTGGCTGACAAACCGACTGCTTCACAACTGGCCGGCCATGCAGCCGGCGCATCGATGTCCAGCGCACGCTACGCCCGGGACATGCTGGCCGCCGAGCCGGGTTTTCCGCTGACCGTATCGGATAGCGCCCCGGAAGAAACCCTGGCCCGCATCTTCGCCGAGATCGAAGGCAATCGCCTGAACAACGCGCTGCAGCTGACCGAAGCCCTGCTCCGCCAGCACCCGAACTACCGGCTGGCCAACCTGATCAAGGGTGACCTGCTGCTCGCCCGCACCCAGCCGATCCAGTCTTTCGGCGCCCTCAGCAATGCCCCGGCCGACAAGGTGGCCGATCTGCGCGCCGAGGCCACCGCCCGCCTCAAGGCCTACCGCGAGAAGCCTCCGGCCGATTTCGTGCCGCGCTACCTGCTGCAGATGCCGCCCGACCAGCGCTACGCCATCGTCGTCGATACGCAGCGCTCGCGCCTGTACCTCTACGAAAACGACCGCAGCCACGACGGGCAACCGCGCTTCATCGCCGACTATTACGTGACCCAGGGCAAACTCGGCGCCGAGAAGGTCGCCGAGGGCGACAAGAAGACGCCGGTCGGCGTCTATCACGTGACGGCCAACCTGCCCCGGCAAAAGCTGGCCGACCTCTACGGCAGCGGCGCCTATCCGCTGAACTATCCGAACGAGTGGGACAAGCGCCAGGGGCGCAGCGGCAGCGGCATCTGGCTGCACGGCACGCCGTCCGACACCTTCGCCCGCCCGCCGCGCGCCTCCGACGGCTGCGTCGTGCTGACCAACCAGGATCTCGACGTCGTCGCCAAAAATCTGCAGGTCGGCCTGACGCCGGTGATCATCAGCCCGTCGGTCGAGTGGCTGTCGCTCGACGACTGGAACAAGGAACGCAGCGAACTGAACCGGAGCATCGAAAGCTGGCGCGCCGACTGGGAAAGCCGCGACACCGAGCGTTACCTGAAGCATTACTCGCCGCGCTTCCAGTCCGGCGAGCAGAATTTCAATGAATTCGCCGCCCAGAAGAAGCAGGTCAATGCCGGCAAGGAATGGATCAAGGTCAAGGTCGACAACCTCTCCGTATTCCGCAATCCGGGCAAGGAAGAAGTCGTCGTCGTGACCTTCGACCAGGATTACCGCAGCAACAATCTCGACAACCGGATGAAGAAGCGCCAGTATTGGCTGCGCGAAGCCGGCCAATGGAAAATCATTTACGAAGGAAGTGCCTGATGCTGAAAAAAGTTTCCCTGCTCGCCGCCGGCCTGCTCGCCTCGGTCCTCGCCTGGGCAGCCCCGACTGTCGAAATGACGACCAATCTGGGCAAGATCACCCTTGAGCTCTACCCCGAAAAGGCGCCGAAGACGGTCGAATTCTTCCTCTACAACGCCAAGCACGGCTTCTACGAGGCGACCATCTTCCACCGCGTGATCGAAGGCTTCATGATCCAGGGCGGCGGCTTCAATTCGGCCATGGAAGAAAAGAAGGTGCTGACGCCGGCGATCCAGAACGAGGCCGACAACGGCCTGGAAAACCGCCGCGGCACCGTTGCCATGGCTCGCACTTCGGACCCGCACTCGGCCCGCGTGCAGTTCTTCATCAACCTGAAGAACAACACTTTCCTCAATTTCCGCTCCCCGACCCAGGGCGGCTACGGTTACACCGTTTTCGGCAAGGTCATCGACGGCCTGGATGTCGTCGACAAGATCGCCACGGTGCCGACCGGCAATCAGGGTTATTACCAGAACGTTCCGACGACGCCGGTCGTCATCCAGAACGTCAAGATCATCTCCGACAAATAAGGTTCTTTTCATGATCAAGCTCACCACCAACCACGGCGTCATCACCCTCAACCTGGACGCCGAAAAGGCCCCGAAGACGGTCGCCAACTTCAATGCCTACGTCGAGGCCGGCCATTACAACGGCACGATCTTCCACCGCGTGATCAAGCACTTCATGATCCAGGGCGGCGGCATGGAGCCGGGCATGAACCAGAAGCCGTGCAATGCGCCGATCGAGAACGAGGCCGCCAACGGCCTGAAGAACAAGCGCGGCACCGTCGCCATGGCCCGCACCAACGACCCGCATTCGGCCACCGCCCAGTTCTTCATCAACGTCGTCGACAATGATTTCCTCGACTTCAAGTCGCCGTCCGGCCAGGGCTGGGGCTACTGCGTATTCGGCGAAGTCGTCGAAGGCATGGACGTCGTCGACAAGATCCGCGCCCTGCCCACCGGCAACAAGGGCTTCCATCAGGACGTGCCGAAGGAAGACGTGATCATCGAGAAGGCCGAGATCGTTTGATCCTCTTCGTTTCCGATCTGCATTTGTCGCCCCGGTCACCCGGGGCGACTGCTTTGTTCCTCCGCTTTTTGGCCGGCCGCGCCCGCCAGGCCGAGGCGCTGTACATCCTCGGCGACCTGTTCGAGGTCTGGGTCGGCGACGACATCGACGATCCCTACCATGCGGCGATCATCGCCGCCCTGCGCGCTGCCAGCGACGCCGGACTGAATATCTACTTGATGCACGGCAACCGCGACTTCGCGCTCGGTCAGGCTTTCGCCACGGCGGCCGGCGCCAGCCTGCTGCCCGACCCCTGCGACCTGGCGCTGCCCGAATGGTCCTTCGTGCTCTCGCACGGCGATGCCCTGTGCCTGGACGACCCGGCCTACGTCGCCTATCGGGCCAAAGTCCGCGATCCGGCCTGGCTGCAGAAAATGCTGGCCCGTCCGCGCTGGTTCCGCCGCCTGCTCGGCCGCTACATCCGCTGGCGCAGCGCGCGTCGCAAGCGCCTGAGCGGCAACGTCTACGCCGACCTCAGCCCGGCGGCCACCGACGATTTCATTCGTGACCACGGCTACGCCACCTTCATCCACGGCCATACCCACCAGGCGGCAACGCACGACCACATGGTCGATGGCATCCACGTCGAGCGCTGGGTACTCGCCGACTGGCACGAAGACCGCGGCGAATGCCTGGTCTGGGACGGCGAGCGCCTGAAGCGCGAAGCTGTCGTTTTTTAAAATTGGGCAAAATTTCGTGCCGACCGTAGCATTCAGCGATTCCAAGGCCCTGAGCGTCCTGCGCGACGTCTTCGGCTACCCTGCCTTCCGTGGCGCCCAGGCCGAGATCATCGACCATGTCGCCGGCGGCGGCGATGCCCTGGTCCTGATGCCGACCGGCGGCGGCAAGAGCCTCTGCTACCAGATTCCCGCCCTGCTCCGTCCCGGTTGCGCCGTCGTCGTCTCGCCGCTGATCGCGCTGATGCAGGACCAGGTCGATGCGTTGACCCAGCTCGGCGTCAAAGCCGCCGTCCTCAATTCCACACTAGACTGGCGCGAGGCACAGGCCGTCGAGCAGGCCATCTTCAACGGCAATCTCGACCTCGTCTACATCGCCCCCGAGCGCCTCCTGCTCGACCGCACGCTGGCCATGCTCGACGCCCTGTCCGAAGCCGGCAAGCTGGCGCTGTTCGCCATCGACGAGGCGCACTGCGTCTCGCAATGGGGCCACGATTTCCGCCCGGAATACCTGCAGCTGTCGGCCCTGCACGAGCGCTATCCGGCCGTGCCGCGCATCGCGCTGACCGCCACCGCCGACCAGGCAACGCGCAATGAAATTCTCTCCCGGCTCGGCCTGGGCGAAGCCCGCGTCTTCCTGTCCAGCTTCGACCGCCCGAACATCCGCTACACCGTCGTCGAGAAGGACAACGCCAAGAAGCAGCTGCTCGGCTTCCTGGCCGGACGCCAGGGCCATGCCGGCATCGTCTATTGCCTGTCGCGCAAGAAGGTCGAAGAGACGGCCGAATGGCTCAGCCAGCAAGGCTATCCGGCGCTGCCCTACCACGCCGGCCTGCCGGCGCCGGAGCGCGCCGCCAACCAGCGCTGCTTCCTGCGCGAGGAAGGCCTGATCATGTGCGCCACCATCGCCTTCGGCATGGGCATCGACAAGCCGGACGTCCGCTTCGTCGCCCACCTCGATCTGCCGAAAAGCATCGAGGCCTACTACCAGGAAACCGGCCGCGCCGGCCGCGACGGCGAACCGTCCGAGGCCTGGATGGCCTACGGCATGCAGGACGTCGCGCTGCAGCACGCGCGGATCGCCGAATCGGGCGCCGCAGAAGGCCAAAAAATCCTCGAGTCCCAGCGCCTGACCGCCCTGCTCGCCTACTGCGAGGCGCCGCGCTGCCGCCGCCAGGTGCTGCTCAACTATTTCGGCGAGGAACGCGTCCCCTGCGGCAACTGCGACGTCTGTGCCGAACCGCCGGAACTGTGGGACGGCACGCAGGCAGCGCAGAAGGCGCTGTCGGCCATCTTCCGCACCGGCATGCGCTTCGGCGTCACCCACCTGACCGACATCCTGCGCGGCAAGGCGACCGACAAGGTCAAGCAGTGGAACCACGACCAGCTGCCGACCTTCGGCGTCGGTGGCGATCTCGACGATCACGCCTGGAAGAGCGTTTTCCGCCAACTTGCCGCCGCCGGGCTGGTCCATGTCGACATGGCCGAACACGGCGCCCTGCAACTGACCGACGCCGCCCGCGAAGTGCTCAAAGGCCAGCGCGGCGTGCAACTGCGCCGCCCGGCGCAACGCAAGAGCGGCAAGAGCACGCCGGCCAAAACCAGCCGTGCGCCGGTTTCCGACCTGTCGCCGGCCGATGACGCGCTGTTCCAGCTGCTGCGCAAGTGGCGGGCCGATACCGCCCGCGAGCAGGCGGTGCCGGCCTACGTCATCCTGCACGACAAGACGCTGCGCGAACTGGCCGAGGTCCGCCCCGGCAGCCACGGCATGCTGGCCGGCATCACCGGCATGGGCAGCGCCAAGATCGAGCACTACGGCGCGGAACTGCTCGACCTGATCCGCAACGAAGGCTGAGATGACAGCCCGCGAAACGCTGAATGCTGCGCTGGCGACCATCGTCATCGCCACCCTGATCGTTTCCGGCCTCGCCCCCTACGACCGCCTGACCTGGCTGATGGAAGTCGCCCCCGTGCTGATCGCGCTGCCAGTGATCTTTGCCACCCGCCGCAACTATCCGCTGACCACCCTGCTTACCGTGCTGATCGCCGCCCATGCGCTGGTCCTGATCGCCGGTGGCGCCTACTCTTACGCCCGCGTACCGTTCGGCTTCTGGCTGCAGGAACTGCTTGGCACGGCACGCAACCCCTACGACAAGATCGGCCACCTGATGCAGGGCTTCGTCCCGGCCATGATCGCCCGCGAAATCCTGCGCCGCGGCGATTACGTCCGCGGCCGCAGGATGACTGGCTTCCTGTGCATCTGCATCGCGATGGCGATCAGCGCCTGCTACGAGCTGATCGAGTGGGCCGCCGCCGTGAGCCTCGGTCAGGGCGCCGATGAATTCCTCGGCACCCAGGGCGATGTCTGGGACACGCAGTCCGACATGTTCATGGCGCTGATCGGCTCCTGCACCGCCATCGCCCTGCTGTCCCGCTGGCACGACCGGCAACTGACCCGGCTGAGGCAGGTTTAGTCGCTTTCTCGGGCAAACAGGGCAACTGCTATCTCCCTCAAGGGGACTTCCTGCCGGGCGCGGTCAGCCCCAAAAAATGGCAAAATCGGATACAGGTGCGTTCTTGCCTCCCGGCAGGGGGGCAAAATATTCCCATTAAATTGGAACAAGTTGCAATAATTAAATATCTGATATCTGCAACACAGAGCAAGCAACCGTGCAGCCCTGCTTTGATCGAACAGCCATGAACCTGCAACACACTGCCAAACCTCCTGATTTCCTGCTGAAGCGCCGCCATCCAGCGGTCTTTGCCCTGGCGATCTTGCTGCCGCTGCTGCTGTTGTGGGTCCGCTTTCAATTGCCAGCCGATTTTGGCAGTCGCCCCATGATGATCCTGTTTATACCCGCGATCATTTTGGTCTCCATGCTCGGCGCTTTCCGGGCGGGGCTGCTGGCAACGGCGATATCCTTGTTCTGTGCGGCCTACCTCCTGCCGCCGGTCGGCCAACTGCAGATTTCCGACCCCCGCGACCTCCTTCAACTCGGCATACTGGTTGCCAGCGGTCTCCTCGCCAGCAGCCTGGCCGGTCTGCTGCATCGGGTTTGGGAGCAAGACCGGTCGCGCTGGGAGCAACTGGCGCAGTCTGAATCGGCCCGACGGGAAACTGAAGAGCGTTTCCGGCAACTGACCAACAGCTTGCAACGACATGCCCTGTTCATGATCGACCTCAATGGCAATGTCGCCACCTGGAATGCCGGCGCCCAGATGCTCAAGGGCTATAGCACAGCGGAAATCATCGGCAGCCCGATGTCCCGGTTCTTTACGCCAGAAGATATCGAGCGCGAGTTGCCTGCGGCATTGCTCAGGCGCGCAGAACAGGAAGGTCAGGCCAGCGATGAAGGGTGGCGTGTACGCAAGGATGGCACGCACTTTCTGGCATCGGATTCAATCAGTGCCATTTGCGATGACTCCGGGAAGCTCGTCGGCTATGCCAAGATCACCCGCGACGTGACGGCCGAACGACAGGCCGAGAAAGCACTACGCAACGAGATCGCCAAGAATCAGGCCATATTGCGCAATGCCAGCGACGGCATCCACATCCTCGACCGCCAGGGCAATCTTGTCGAGGCAAGCGATTCCTTCTGCCAGATGCTGGGGTATCAACGCGCGGAGCTGCTGGGTAGGCACGTGTCGGATTGGGATGCCGGCTTCTCGACTGTGGAACTGGCAAACAAGCTTGAAGAGCAGTTTGCGTCTAGCGGACGATTGGAGTTCGCAACACGCCATCGCCGCAAAGACAATTCAGCATTCGATGTTGAAATCAGCGGGCGCCCCTTCGAGATCGACGGGGTGAGCTATCTATTCAACACCTCGCGCGACACTTCCTCGCATAAACAGCTTGAGGCCGCACTGGCCTCGCAGAATCGGCAACTCGAAGCGCTATTGACCCAGGAATCCGTCAAGCTCGCCGATTCCGAATCCAGATTCCGGAGTCTGGTCGACCAGTCGATGACCGGCATCAACATCATTCAGGGCGGCTATTTCCGCTACGTCAATCAGGCGTTCGCCAACATGTTCGGGTACGCATCTCCCGATGAGATCATCGACCAGGTCCCGGTCGCGAACCTGGTGGCGCCGGAATACCGCGATCTCGTAACGACAACGATACGCCGGCGAACGGGCGGCGATATCGAGGAATCCCAATACCAGTTCACCGGCCTGCGCAAAGACGGCCAGCGTGTCGAAGTCGAGATTTTTGGGCGGCGCATCGTCCACGAAGGCCAACCAGCTTCCATCGGCATCGTCGTCGACATCACCCGGCGCCTGAAAATCGAACGGGAACGTGAAGCCATCCTTCAGGATCTGGCGCGCGCCAAGCGAGAGGCCGAAGCAGCCAACATCGCCAAGAGTGCATTCCTGGCCAACATGAGCCACGAAATTCGCACCCCGCTCAACGCGATTACCGGCATGGCGCATCTGGTCCGCCGCGGCGGACTATCGGCGGCCCAGGCCGATAAAATGGACAAGCTGGAAATCGCCAGCCACCATCTGCTCGAAGTGATCAATGCGATTCTCGATCTCTCCAAGATCGAAGCGGGGAAATGGGTTCTCGAGGAACATCCCATTCGTCTCGAAGCAATTATTGCCAACGTTATTTCCCTGATCCAGGCAAAGGCTGAGCGCAAAGGACTTCAATTGCGACGAGACATCGCCGAGATGCACTTGTCCCTGCTTGGCGATGCGACCCGACTGCAGCAGGCCTTGCTCAACTATGCCGCCAACGCGGTGAAATTTACGGAATCCGGCAACGTGACGCTGCGCATCGGGGTCATCGATGAGGATGCCGATAGTGCCCAGCTTCGCTTCGAAGTCTCCGATACCGGGATCGGCATTGAGCCTGAAGCCATGAATCGCCTGTTCTCTGCCTTCGAGCAGGCTGACAGTTCCATGACGCGCAAGTATGGCGGTACCGGCCTCGGACTCGCCCTCACCAAGGAAATTGCCCGCCAGATGGGGGGCAATGCGGGCGCCGACAGCACGCCCGGCAAGGGCAGCACATTCTGGTTTTCGGCTCGCCTGAAGAAGGCTTCCGCAGCCCAGGATCCTCAGGCCACCAGCCCAAGCCTGGTCGCCGCACCGGGCTTGAGCGAGTTCGTCGGGGCGCATATTCTCGTTGTCGACGACGAGCCAATCAATTGCGAGATTGCCCAGTCCCTGCTTGAAGAAGTGGGCATGCAGGTAGCAACGGCAGACGATGGCGAAAGCGCCGTGAAAATGGTCGGCGAGGCCAACTTTGATCTGGTCTTCATGGACATGCAGATGCCGCGGATGGATGGCCTTGAGGCCATCCGCAGAATCCGGGCCGGTAGCCCCCCGGGGCGTCTGCCGATCATTGCCATGACGGCAAATGCATTTACCGAGGACAAGGAGCGCTGTTTCGCCGCCGGAGCGGACGATTTTCTTGCCAAGCCGGTAGACCCGGAAGTCCTCTACGCCACATTGTCAAAATGGCTGGCCGCCCGGTCACGAGCTCCCAAGCATCCGGCTGCAAATGACTATGCATGGTCGCCCCGCTATAGCGTCGGGGTTGATATTCTCGACCAGCAGCATCGCAAACTGCTTTCCCTTTGCCACGACATCAGCCACAGCCTGGATCAAGGCACCGAAGACTCGATGCCGGAGCTGCACGAGATACTTCACCAAATGCGGCGATATGCCGAAGAGCACTTCAGGACCGAAGAGCGCCTGCTTGAGGAGTCCGGCTATCCGCAGCTGGCGGCGCAGGAGGCAGAGCATGAGGCCTACGTCAATACGCTCAGCGAGTTCCTCTTCCATGCATCCGTAGGCGTCATTGATTCAGAACAGTTACGCGACTACCTGCTGCACTGGTGGATAGCGCACATTCTCGAATCCGACATGGCCTACAAGGATCACCTGGCCGCAAACGCTCACTGAGCAAAGGCCCGGCCCCAACCTGCACTACTGATGCAGATGCTGTTCGGCTACTGCCGCCAGGTCAGCCGACAGCGTGCTTGTCGCCAGGCCGCGTTTGAAAGCATCCTTCGCTTCCGGCGCGTGACCATCAGCCTCCAGGGCCAGCCCCAGGCCCAGCCACCAACGGCCCTCGTTGGGCGCCAGCCGGACGGCACGTTGATAATGCATCACGGCCTGACGTTGTGCACCGAGGCGTGATTTCACGTGGCCCTGGAAACCGGCATAGTCGGCATTCGCTTCACCATAGGCCTGCGAGCGGGCCAGCGTGCGATCGGCCGCAGCCAGGTCATTCTGCTCCAGTTGCAGGCGGGCCAGCGACATTGCCCAGCCGGTCTGCATCGGCTGAACCTCCAGCCCTTCCTGCAGTACAGCCATGGCCTCGTCGGTCTTGCGCAAGTCCAGCAACTGGCGAAGCAGTATCTGGCGCACCTGGACGTAGGCTGGATCGTGCTTCAGGGCGGCACGCAGGCCTTCGATGGCTTCGGCCGTGCGGCCCGAAGCCATCGCCCCCTCGGCGCGTCGGTATTCCGCGTCGGCACGGTCACGCGGCGTCGCCATGACCGGGCTTTTCTCGATCCTGACCGGCCCGACGGGCGCAGCCGGCGCCAGCTTGGGCGGGTCTGCAGCCGGAACTGGCGTTTCAATTTTGGGGGCCGGCACCACGGGATCGGGCACGGCCAATACCGGCGCCGCCGGCAGTGGAACGACTTCCAGATGTGAGGCCAGGCGCAGGTTTTCCGAAATTTGCTCTGGGGGAGCAGCGACCGTAGCATTTGGCGGTGCCGCTGGTGGGGTCGCGGCAACCGGCGGAGGCATTTCGGCCGGCGTGCCACCCGGCATCGGCAACAGGCGCCAATTGCCATACAGGCCAGCCGCTCCGGCCGCCAGCACCAGTCCGGCCAGCAGCAGCCATTTGATCGCCTTGCCGGCGCCCCCCAATTCGGGCGGCAGGGAACGAATTTCCCGCTGCAGGTTCTGCCGCGCCAGATCGTCGGGGCGCTTGGCCTCGAGATTGCGCAGCATGTCGTTGATCAGGCTCATTTCACCACCATCCTGCCCACGACGCACCTTCGGTATCGCCGGCCGCCTTGCGCACATGGCTTGGACCCACGGCGTGCTTGCCTTCGCCATAGACAGCGAGCAACGATTTGTGGGCAAGGATGTTCAGCAGACGCGGCGTGCCGCGACTGGCACGATGCAGGCAGCGCACAGCGCGCGCCCCGAAGACGTCCTCGCCGCGATAGCCCGCGACACGCAGGCGGTGCGCCAGATATTTGCCAACTTCCTCACGACCCAAACCGCCCAGCCGGTAATGGAAGGCAATGCGCTGCAGCAACTGGCGCACGGATGGCTCGGCCAGCTTGCGGTCTAGCTCCGGCTGGCCGAACAGCACGATCTGCAGCAGCTTGCGCTTTTCGGTTTCCAGATTGGAGAGCAGGCGCAGCGATTCCAGCGTTTCCAGCGGCATGGCCTGCGCCTCGTCGATGCAGACGACCACTTGCCGCCCTTCCGATGCATGCGCCAGCAGGGCGTGATTGACGCTTTGCAGCAGGTGGTAGTCATCGCTTTCGGCATTGACCGTCAGGCCGAGCTCCTCGGCCAGCGCGAGCAGCAGGGTCCGCGGCGCGAGGTAGGGATTGGGCAGATAGGCGGAAATGCTGCCCTCCGGTAACGCCTGCAGCAGTCGGCGGCAGAGCAGGGTCTTTCCCGTGCCGACCTCGCCGGTGATCTTGATGAAGCCCTCGCCGCTGTTCAGCGCGACAAGCAGTGTGTTGAGCGCCGCCTGATGGCCGCGCGTGATCACGGTGTAGCTGGTGTCCGGCGTAATACCGAAAGGGAGTTCGCTCAGGCCGAAGTGGTCAAGATACAACGCAAACTGCCTCACCGACGTTCATTATTGCCACTCGATGTGCCGCTTCTGGCGAGGGTCGAGGCCCTGTACCCTGTCCTGGGCTTCCGATGCCGCTTCGCGCCACGAATTTTCGCCGTGGATCACGGTCGACCGCATCAGGATGACCAGTTCGCGCTTGTTGTTGGTCACACTCTTCTGACCAAACAGCAGGCCAAGACCGGGAACCCCACTGATTCCCGGCAAGCCGTTGCGGCTGTTGTTCTGCTGCTGGCTCATCAGGCCACCGATGGCTACGATGCTGCCATCCTGGACGCGGACAATGCTGTCACTTTCGTTGATGCTGCTCGAGGCCAACGGCAGCGTAAAGGTGCCCATGTCGCCGAGATTGACGTTCTTGGTCTTTTCCTCGACCACGCTGACCGACGGGTGGACGTGCAGGATGATGTTGCCCTCGTCGTCGATCTGGGGCGTCACGTCGAGCGCAATGCCGGAGAAGAAGGGCTGCAGTGTGATATTCGGCGTGACGACGTTGCCGGCCGCGCTGGTCGTCGTATTGGTGCTGACGCCGGTCACGAAATAATCGTCGGTACCGACCTTGAGCACGGCCTTCTGGTTATTGGTCGTCGCGATGCGAGGGCTGGACAGAACCTGCACATCGCCCTGGCCTTCGAGGAAGGAGAGCAGTGCCGCAAAATTGTTGGACTGGAAGGTCAGGCCAAAGAAGCCCGGCCCCGTCGAACCTGTCGCCAAAGAACCGTTGCTGCCCGGCGTGCTGGTGACCGTGGTGCCACCCGAAATGCCACCACTCGAACCGCTGATTGCACCGGAACCGGCCAACGTCGCATTGGGTGCGGCGATGCCCAGCGAAAAGCGGTTGGTCAGGCCGCCGAACTTGCTCCAGTTGATGCCGGTCTGATACGAGTCGTTGAGCGAAACCTCGATGATCTTCGCTTCGAGCATGACCTGCCGCTCGACGATCAACTGGGTGGCTTTCAGGTAATCATCGACCGAACGCAGCTCAACCGGCGAGGCCTTGACCAGCACGACCCCGGAAGCAGGATTGACAATCACGTTGCGCCCTTCCTGACTACCGACGATGGTCGTCAACGCCGTCGTCAGGTCCTTCCAGAAATCGTAGTCCGAGGTCGTCTGTACGCGCGCGCTGTCTGCTGAACGCTGCTGGCCGCTGGCCGACCCAGGCTGGTTGGTCGGCTGCTGGCCGGATGCGGAACCGCTGCTTGAGGTCGGGCTGGACATGGTCGGCGAACTGCCGGTCACGCGAATGTCGCTCATGCCCTGCCGGCGATTAGCCAGATAGTTGATCTTGAAAATGCGTGTCTGGATCGTGTTCGGCATCACCGTGATGCGATTACCCTGTACCCGATAGTCGTAGCCATAGACGTCGCGCAGGGTATCGAGTGCCTCGCGCACGGTCGTGCTTTTCAGATTCAGGCTGACCGTTCCCGCCAACTCGGGCGGAAAGAGCATGCTGTACTGCGTACCGGAAACCAGGGCATTGAGCACCTGGGCGACCGGCGCGTTATTGACCGCCAGATTGAAGCGCGGCTCGGGCTTGGCGGCAACTGGCTGATCGATCTGCAGCGGCGGCACCATGGCCTGGCCGACGACCTCGCTCTGCGACCGTGCCGGCTTGCTGGCGACCGCACCGGCCAGTTCCTGGTCAGCTCGATCAAACGCATCGCCGCGTCGCGCGTGCTGGTTGCTGCAGGCGGTCAGCGTCAGGGCCGACAGGGCAATTATCCAAATCTTGCTCATGGCAAATCCTTCGCAGGCCCGGATTTCCCCGCTTTTCGGGACTTGGGCATAACTATCATCTGTTTTTCAACATCGGGCGTCAGATAGAGATGGGTCACGCCATCCGCACCACGCAATACCGCTTCGCGCTCGTTCAATCGAATCAAGGTCGCACCGCCGACGGAACCGCCCAGCGCCACCGTCTTGCCGCCGATAACGGCGACCGGCCGGCCGCCCTGCGGCAGCAGCACGGACTGCAGGCGCAAAGCCGGAGCCGCCTCGCCACCCGACGAAGCATCGCCGCCGGCGGTCAGCATCGCAGCCGGCGGGCGTGTCGGATCGGCCATGTCGGCCAGGGCCACAGCGGGAAGGCAAGCAAGGACAAGCAATATCCGTCTCATAGTGCCAACCATGTCTTGTCCGGGCTCAGGGTGTAGACGGTCAGCGTCAGCTCCGCCTTCGGATATTCGATAACGCTGTAGCTCAATTGCCCCCACAGCAGGCGCTGCTGCAGCTTTTCCAGTTGGGCCAGATAAGCCTGCAACTGGCCGTAGCTACCCTCAAGCCGGATCTCAACACCATGGCGATAGAGATCGAAACTGCGCTCCTCCGGCTTTCCGTCCGCATTCTTGGCCGCATCGCCCTGGCGCAGCACACTCTGCGGTGCCAGCGTCTTCAGGCTAACCAGACGCAAGCCTGAATGTTTGGCCAGCAGTCGTTCGAGCAACGTGTTCATTTCCTCCGGCCGGACCAGCACCGAGCCGAACTGCCGCAACTGCTCGTCCAGCCGATCCCGCTCGCCGTTCAGGGCCGCCAGTTCGGCCTTGCGACCAGCATCGGGATCGACCTTCAACTGCTGCTCCAGATTGTTCGCCTCGGTCTGCAATTGCGCTGCGCTGGCATCCTGCGTGGCGATGCTGTTTTGCAAACCCTTGACACGAGCTTGCTGTGGGCTGAGCAGCAGGGCGTTGCCGATCATCAACGGCCCAAGCACCACAGCCAGGGCAACCAGCAGGCGCTCGCGCCGGCTCAGCGCCGCATAGCGCGCGTTCAGGCGGTTCCAGAACTGGCGCAGGGAATTCATCGTCCCTTCTCCGGCTCGGTGCGCAACACAAACTCGGTGTAGCGTGCCGTAGTCACGGCCGTGGTCGGCGCCGGGGCCGTATCGGCCCTCGCCGCTGACGGCTCGACGCCCTTCATGTCGAGCGTGGCAAAACGGCGTCCGGCAAAGGCCGGCTCGGCGTTCAGCCGGTTGATATAGATCGGCAACAGGGCCGGATCAGTCAGGCGACCGCGAATCTCGACATCTTTCTGGGCAAAGCCGAAGCCAACAAGCCAGACGCCATCGACGATCTGCCGCGAGAACCCCTGCAGCAGCCCGGAATAGGCATTGCTGCCGGCCACATCGCCCTGGGCAATGACATTGAGGACTTCCTGACGCTGGCTGACCGCCAGCCGTGCTGCGGCGATCTGCCTTTCCAGCGCAGTATCTGCCTGGCGGGCGCCCAGCGTGCGGCCCAGCGACTGCACTTGCTGCTGCAGGGCGGCCAGCTGATTCCTGACATTCGCTTCCCTTGCCTTCAGGCCGTCCGTCGCCATCGCGGTCATTACCGCCATCGCCACCAGGAGCAGCAGTCCGGCCAGCGCAGCACCGCCGACAACGGGCAGGGCCAGCCAGTCGAAACGCGGCCGCAATTCAGGGAGCAGGAGGTTGATCTGCTGGCTCATGCTCCCTCCCGCAGCGCGGCGCCGATGGCGATCAGGCTTTGTGCCTGCCGCTCGGCCGAACGCAATTCGGGCAGCCCAGTGAAATCGGCCACCATGGCCAGATCGGCCTGCTGAACGGGCAAATACAGATTCTCGACAAGCCCCGCAACCGTTCCGGCGCAGTCGAATTCGGAGGCGACCAGCAGGCGCGAGACCGAAATGAAGCCGTACTGGCGGTCGAAGTTATCGAGCGTACGCTGCAGTTCCAGCGCCAGGCGCTCAAGCATCTGCTGGCGCCTTTCCGGATCGGCCTCGGCGAGCGTTGCGGTCGAGATTTCGATACGGCGCGACAAATAGAGTTCGCCGCGATAGGTGATGGTCAGGATGCCATCGCCGTGCGTCAGGGCAAGAAAGGCGAGCCCCCGGTTGGTTTCCTCGAACAGCGCTGCGACGTTGCGCACGGCCATTTCCGGAATATCGATCGCTTCCAGCGGTATCTTCGCTTCGTGGAACAGGGACATGCGTTCGCCAACCACCGTAGACGGCGACACCACAGCAAAAACACTGGCCTGCCGCCCGCCCTCGACCGGGATGTCGGCCAAGGCAATCGCCGCCCCGTCCACCGGAAAATCGACTGCATCCTTCAGGCGCCAGCGCAAGGCCTGCACCCGCTCTTCGGGCGGCACGGCCGGCGTGTCGACCTGGAGCATTCGATACTGTTCCTCGCCAAGGACATTCACACAACGGTAGCGCTTCAGGCCCCGGCTCTGGGCCAGACGGGACAGTGCATCGGCCTCGCCTTTTTCGACACGAAACGAGTCGCAGACTGTGATTTCAGGATGCTTGCCAAGCGGGCGAATGACATGGGCAAGATCGATCCGGTCGCCATGCCGGACGACCGACATCCACCCCTCCGCGAACTTCACCCCAAAATTCGGCCACATTGTCCCGACACCTTAAGTTTTTTCACAAGGATAGCCAGCAACGCATTATTTTTCAATGGTTTTCTGTTCAAAAACTTTCCCTAAAATAGATCACCGGCGAGCGCGGGCCGCAGGCACCAAAGCAAGCTCGCGCATTTCCCGACGCGGGCAACCATGTCGGCGAAACAAGCTTCGAGGCCACAATGTCCACATAGCCGAAATTCCCAGTTCCCGGCCCGACCCCAGACGAAGCCGGCCCGCGAAGCACCAGTTTGGCATCCCCCGACACAAGAAGACTGCTTGGCGCCGTCGAGCCATTCATTTGCGCGATGACTTCACCGGGCGCCAGGGCATTCCGCGAGGTATTCGGCGGTGCGGTAAAAAGCAATCCTCCGTTGCCCGTATCCTGCCGCGTCGGCATGGTCAGACTGGTGCAACTGTCAGCAGTGTTCTGCCGCCAACCGGTTGACGTCCAGTACTGCGACTGCACCGGCACTTTCAGCGGAAGGAATTCCGAACCATAGGCATTCCCCAGCCACAGGCGCCCGCCACGAATTTCAGAAGCACCTTCAAGCATTGAGACAGCGCCATCAGTATCCGTCGCACGTATCTTGATACTGGTTGGAACGGTTTTCGCAGTGGTAAAGGTGTAGACCGGCTGAACCGTCGCCTCGCCACTGACAAAGGCCGCAGCAAGGATTGTCCCGGCCGCCGTGAAGCTTCCGCCAGCGAATCCATTCGCATCGCTCAACGTGACCAGACGTGCAAAAGCCCCGGCGTAGTTGAGATCCGTGCTCGGCACCGCATCCGAGTTCATCGCGGTCACAGCAACTGACGAAAATGGCTGACCGGAATAGGTAAAAGCACCGCAGCCGGAGCTTGGTGTAACCTTGAAGTGATGGGCAGAGAAGCGCCCGAGAACAGGATTCAAAATCGTGGCCTGGCTGGCACCAGCCGGGTTGACGCTCTTGCCAAGATAAGTGGCCGAACCGAATACCCGAACCGCCCCCAACTGCGACCACGACTGCGCAGCAATCATCGCTTGCCCCGATACCAGAGTCACCGAGGTCACTCCCAAGGTTCCCACCTGTCCACCAGACGGGGCTGCTAGCGCCGGTGACAAGGAGACGACGCCTGCATAAGCAGGAGCCACCGGATTGTTGGAAAGGTCAATGTCGCCGTTGGCAGTCCAGAGTGCTGCGGTAACAGTCATCGGGAATGTCGATCCAGCCGCCCCAACCTTCGCTGCGGCACCGGCAGTGGCATCGCACAGTACCGAGGGGCCAGCCGCGCAATCAGTTTGCGTTGCGGCCGCTGCAGTGACCGATGATGCTGCGGCACCAAAGCCAACCGGCACGCTGGTTGCCGTCGCATTGCCGCTCAACGTCAGTGCAGGCGACGTCACTGAAGCAGCCTTGTCCAGACGTGCATCAATCGACCAACTACCCGTATCCATATGCTTGAACCAGACAGTCGTCGTCGCAGTACTGTCAAACGTCAAACCAGTGAGGTTATCCGCTCCGGGCACGGCCTGCGGCGTATAAGCGTATGCCCCCCCTGATGTACTGGAGATCTGCGGCGCCCCGCCAACGGTATATCCGGCCGATGACGAGGTGCCTGAAAAACTGGCAGGACTTGTCGCGGTTGTCCAGACTTTCAAACCTGCTCCGGCCAGACCGGCCACCGGCGTGCAAGGAGCAGCGGGCGTCGGTCCGGTTGATTGAACTGCCTGTACCGAAACCCCGGTCGGCTGCCCGCCCACGATGACTCCGGAATTTGGCACCGTGACAATTAGACCGCCACTGGTGGACGTCCACACACATGAACCGGAGACGCCGTTGCATTTCTTGGCATTACTTGGCGAAACAGGGAAACCGGTACCGGCAATGTCGAAGGTAGCTGTGCCAACACCGGTAAAGAAGTCCCTCGTGGTACTTGATTGGGAGTTCCCGATAATTACCGTTGTGCCACCCGATGCAGAATCCCAAATGGTGGAAGCTCCGGACGATGAGAGCATAGCGATCACACCCGATGTGTACATACTGGAACAGGCTGCATTGGCACAGGCGACCACAGTCAAGGTTCCCGGAGCGCATGCAGAACCCGTCCAGGAACTGTGGCGCAATTCCAGATGATCAATCACAAACGTCGGGCAGGCGTGAGTCTGCGAGCGCGCACCGGCAACCTGCCCCTGATTCAACTCGAAATTATAGAAGCGGAGTTCATCGAGCGTACCGTTCGCCGAATTGACCGTCCCCTTGGTTCCGACAAAGCCCGCGGCATTGTCACCGGCCCGAACATAGCCCGCGGAGGTGGTTACCGATCCACTGCTGGTAAATGAGGAAGTCGTCGGCGTCCCGGCATCGATCAGAATACTCAGGCGATCCTGATTCGCCGTTGGACTGGCATTGAAGTTCCACGAAATCGCCACATGAACCCATGTCCCGGCAGCAATCGCCTGAGCCGAGGTTTCAACGGACCGACTGGTTCCCGAACTGTCCATCACTTGAAAATAGAGCGTGCCAGTCGCTGTCTTGGTCAGATAGAACCACTGCCCATTCACCTCTGTGGCATCGATCAACTGTGCTGCCACGCCGCTACTCCAGGCAGCATTGGCCTTGTACCAGAACATGATGGTGCCCTTTCCGAGCAGATTCAAGGACGCATTGGATAAATTGATCCCTGTCTGAACTGCATCCACTGGACTGGCCGTTGTATTGGCGGGAATTGAAGCTCCCCGGCAAACGTATCCTGAAGCGGTTTCCTGGGCAGACCCAAGAGCCATTCCGGGTCGATTGTTTCCCGAAAAATCGCTCACCTGCCCGGCGCCATTGGGACTCCATGCACCGTCGTCAAAACGGTATTCGGCAAACGGCCCCGCTGATGGAATATAGAAAACAATTGCGGTGTTTGGAGGTGGCTCGGAAGCAGCGCCGAAGGTTAGTACCTCGTAGTCAGTTGTTGTCAGCTGCCAGCCAATTTGAGCCTGTCCGGTACCGCCATGCGTGATGTTGCCAAACTGGTAGATGAATGAACCGTCCTCGTTCAGGATCACCTGGAGGTCAAAGGAGCCACTGGTATTGCTGGCGGTCACCCATTCCGGGACATGCCACCACGTTATGACGAACTGCCGGTTCGGTGCGGTACCGATAGACGCATAGCTGATATAGCAATTCGTCGAATTCGTGCAGTTCGTTTTGCTTCCGGCTGTCGGGTAATTCGGCTTATCGACAAGATTGGTCGGATCCAGATCAACGCCAAATATCTTCATGGTGTTATTCATGGTGTTGACCGGATACAAATAGGGATAAGTCTGCGGCGGACCGATGGCATTGGTACCCGCACCACAGGTCGTATTCCCGAACTGAACGCGCCCATTCGTCATTATTCGCAGGGTCGTGTAAGTCACCGTGCCATAGAGGAACGAGAAGCCGATCGGAATAGCATCACTCAATGTATCGTCGAGCACCGGTGGCGCAGTACCGCAGCCGGCAGCCGCAGTGAACTTGTAGGGAACGGTGTTGTGTCCGACTTTGGTATGTCCGCTGGAGTCAATCCAGCTGAATGCAGTCGATGCACTCGTATATGTGGCCCCCTGAGCACCACTGACAGGCAGTAGCAAGGCAATGAGCGCAAGAAGGACCGTCCTCCCGGCAGAGAAAACTGAAATAGTCGGAAATCGAACCCCGCACATACCTTTCCTCGATTGCTGCATTGCTCGGCCTTTAAATAAACCCCGCATTAAATACAATCAAACGGTGCTGCAACGATCGTAGCATCCCGACACTTTTCCACCGTCACCTCAACCTGCCTCTCAATACCGGGCGCCCGCACACCGTTTGCCACCGCCAGCGAGATGATCCGGTAGATGCGGATCGAGCGGCCGGCTTCGCTGTAATCGGTCTGCGAACAGGTGACGGTCACCGTGTGCCCCGGAACCGCTGGCGTACCGCTAACACAGGCAGGCAAGGCGGCTGCTTGGGCATTTGGATCAAGTTCAAAGATGCCCCATTCGGCCCCGGCCCGCGCCGCCTGATAGGCGCGCGCCCCGCCGATGTCGGCCGCCAGATTGACGTGCGAAGTGGAGACCATGTTGGCGATCGCCGCCGCCAGCACAGCCATCAGCAGTAGCAAAAAGATGGCGGTGATCACAGAAATACCGCGTTGCCACGGTCGGGCGGATAATTTGGCAAAATTTCGCTTCATGGCGTATTCAGCACATCGACTTGATGAAACAGTTCGACCGATTCGCCATTTCGCGTCAAAGTCAGACGAAGGACGACGAGCCCGTTGCGCTGCAAGACGGCCGGCAGGTAGCTGAACGAACAGGCAGTCACGTCGCCGACAAGCACCGCCGACGTGGCGCCGCCAAAGGCAGTCGGCTGGGTGCCGGCAAAGGCATAGCCGGAATGCCGCAGCACGTTGTTGCCGCCGGCGACGTTGCATTGATAGGTCACCGGCCCGCTGACGATCTGGAAGCGATTCTGCGGTGAAGCGAGTGGGAACTGCCCGAGTCCACCCAGCGTGTATTGCAGGCTGGAGACGCTGCCCGCTGCTGTGGAAATGGCACGGCGGCTGCTCCCGGCATAGACGTCGGAACCGGTCTGCCCCAGATTGAAAACCACCAGTTGGTCGCCGGCAGCGATGGTGACCGCCGGGCCGAGCACATCGAAACTGTTGTCGGCCGCACTGGTGAAATCGAGGAAATCGCCAGCGCCGGCGTTATCGACATCGGCCCGGTAGCGGCCGGCGTCGCGGATCGGCACGAACTCAATAAAATCGCCGGACTGCCGGACGCTGTTCGGCAGCGCCGACTGCAGGTCACGGGCAATGCGGCGCAACGCCGTGTCGGCCGCGTCGGCCAGTTGGGCGCGATTGCTGACATCGATGTAGGCATCGATCTGCCCGCGTCCGAACATTGCAACCATCGACACCAGAATGCCGGCGATGACGATGGAAACGATCATTTCGACCAGCGTGAAGCCAGCGCTACGGTCAGCCGGAAATTTTGCCGAAAATTTAAAAACGGGGCGCATAGCGGAAACGGTAGCCGGTCAGGGCGAAGGAATCACGGCCGGCGCATGCGCTGGATGGTGCCGTGGTTCGGCAAACGGTCACGGTAATCAGCAGTGCGGCATCCGCCGCCAGCCCGAAGGTCGCCCCGGCCTCAGCCATCGCGACCTCGGCACGATAGCCGGTGATAACGCTGCCGCCTGCCGGGTCGGCAACGTCGTCCATGGTGAAGCCGGCGTAATCGCGGACGTTATCGAAAAAGCTGCCGGACGAACCGTCGCGTGTCTCGCCCGCCGGAGTCGGCCCCATGGCGTTCTGCGCATTGCTGGCGCAACCGGCATAGGCTTGCGCCGTCGCTGCATTGCCGTCATCCGGATCGCACCAGGTAAATGGCTGATGCAGGATTTCGTTGAGCAAGGATTCGGCGATCGCCACGAATTGCTTGGTGACCATCGGATCGGCACTGGCCCTGAGTGCCGGATTCATCACCGTGACCAAACCGATGACGCCAACACTGACGACAACAATAAATATAACCTGTTCGATCAGGGTGAGCCCATGCTGCGGTGGAAATCTAGCGGACATAGCCCGTCTCCGCGGCAACCGTTACGTTGAGCGATGCATCCAGCCCTGAAATGCCGATGGTAGCGGCAGCAGCCGGCCGCCCCCCGGCGTCGAAAACGATATCTGCTGGCAATGCGGAAAATGCAACGCCGCTGGCCGCCGTCACCACCAGCGGACCTCCCTCCGGGCCGACCAGATCAATGCCGGCGCTGCAATCTGCCGCAGAATTGGCGGCAGACTGCTGAAAACTGACTTGAGCAGGGGATGCCGAAAATGTCGCGCAGACTGTTCGGCGCGAGGCAATTGCCGACTTCTGTGCATAACGCAAGGCCGTTGCGACACGATCACGAAAACCGCGCTCGTCGAACCCGGAAGTACCACTCCAGCGAGGCGCAACCGCCACGGCCAATATCCCGATGATGACCATCGCCACAATCAGCTCGATCAAGGTAAACCCGCGCGCCAAAGACGGAAACCCGCCACGAGGCGGGTTTCTGTTGAAGCGGGGCGCACTACTGCGGACTGGCCGCACGACCAGCTACTCGATACGCCGGACTAGACCAGCCGGACGAGCCAGCTCGTCGTTCGCCGCCAGACATTACTGCCCGGCACCGATTCCGCTGAAGGTGGTACTACCAGTCGGGGTGTAACCGGTGAGAACCAGGGTGCAATCCGCCGACGTCCCGTTGCCGGTCAGTGCCGCTGCATTCACGCTATACCCGGTTGGCAAGCCACCCTGCATGATCGAAGCGGCGTCACTGCAATTGTCGACCGCCACGCATTTGTTCGCAGTCGCCACATTGTTCATCGCGGCACAACCCGCATAATTGACTGACATAGCCGATGCAGCCGCGCCGCGCACACCCTGATAGGTCGCCTCCTGAGCTTCGGTTCGCAAGTCGATGAATTTTGGCAAGGCCGTTGCAGCCAGAATACCGAGAATCACAATGACGACAACCAGTTCGATCAGGGTAAAACCTTTTTGTACTGCTTTCATTTTCGACTCCTTAAAGAGAAAGACTCAGCATCCTGAAACGGTCAGCGGGCTGATCGTCGCCGCAGAATTGGCAACGGCAGGCTGGGTATAGGTAAAGAAACAGTTGGAAGAATCGGTTGCGCCAATGACACCAAACGTCGCGACGCCACCACTGGCGGAATAGGTATAGCCTTCGGCTTCAAGTTGAGACTGGCTCGGATTGAATGTTCCGGTCAGACCGGCCATCGCCAGGATGCCAGGCACCCCACCCAAAGCGGTAGCCGCAGGATAGGCATGAACCATGTTGATCAATCCGCTCTCGGTACAGACGGTCCCCGTTGCTCCCGTACTGTTGTTGGCGGCCGAACCTCCACCGGCACAGTTGCTGACATCGGCAACGCCACCGCGCGATAGCGACGTGGCATGCACCAGCGCCGCACCGGCCGAAACGCTGCCCCGCGCCGCCTGCAGCTTGGCGATGCGGGCATCGCGCTGCAGGTTGATGAAACGCGGCAAGGCGACCGCGGCCAGAATCCCGAGGATGATGACCACGACGATCAATTCGATCAGCGTAAAACCGCCCTGGCCCGATTGAGAAGAAATGCCGAATCTGCCCTTCATATCAGCCTTAACGACTGGAAAGCTTGTTACTTTAGTCATACGCACCCCTTTTCTCAAGCCTTATTCAAATTTGTCACTTAGTCTGAGCAGGCCGACACCCGCCAGCACGCCCCGACTATCGGTTCTGCCCGCTTCCCGACTCAGCCGGAAACGCGCCGAATGCCCGTCCTGAAAGCGATAAACCAACTCACCGGCACCGGTATCGAAATACCAGACACCCTCTTCCGCTGGCGTCCGCTCCAGCGCCCCACGATAATTCGGCGGAACTGCCGCCACCCAGTCGAGCGGGTTGTCGCTCCGGGGCAAGCTGCCACCAAACCCTTCCCGATGCGCCAGCACCTCCAGCAATTGCGAACGTATCGCCGCCGCCTCGGCCTGCACCATCGCCTCCTCCATATCCCCCTGCGCCCTTCCCAGAGCCTTTATCAGCACCAGCGCCAGGACGCTGATCACGACCACCACGACGGCAAATTCGTAATAGCGCCGCATCATCGCGCTAACGTTTAATCGCCACCTTGCCGAGGTCCCACATCGGCAGGAAGATACCCAGCGCCAGAATCAGCACCAGTATCCCCAGCGAAACGATCAGGATTGGTTCGATCTGCTGCCCCAGGGTCTTCAATTCGTATTCCACTTCGCGCTGATACATCTGGCCGACTTCTTCCAGCATGTCATCGAGGGCGCCCGATTCTTCGCCAACCGAGATCATCTGCAGCACCACCGGCGAGAAAAACCCCGAGGCGATGGCCGAGCGCACCACGCTTTCACCGCGCTCGACGGTATCACGCATGCCTTCGATCTTGGCGGCGATGTAGGTGTTATCCACGGTCTGCGACGAATTGGTCAGCGCCTGCATGACCGGCACACCGCTGCGCATGCCCAGCGCAAAGCTGCGGGCGAAGCGGGCCATGGCTGCCTTGCGGACGATCTTGCCGGCAATCGGGAAACGCAGCGCGATGGCTTCCCATTGCATGCGCCCGGCACTCGTGCCCACCCAGGCACGAAAGATGAGGACAGTAGCGATGGTCCCGACCAGCATGACCGGCCACCAGGCGACCATGAAATTGGAAAAGCCGAGCAGGATTTTGGTCATCAGCGGCAGTTCGGCGCCGAAACCCTCGAATACCTTGGCGAAGGCCGGGATGACGAAAATATTGACGACGACGATAGCCACCGCCATCGCGATGACCACGAACATCGGGTAACGCAGCGCCGACTTGACCTGTTCGCGCATGTAGCGCTCGAATTCGAGGTGGTCGAACAGGCGCAGGAAGATTTCGTCGAGCAGGCCGGTCGCCTCGCCGACCCGCACCATGGAAATGTAGAAGGGATTGAACACTTCGGGATGACGGGCCAGCGACACCGAGAGTTCGCGGCCGGCTTCGAGGCTTTCGCGCACGTCGCGGATGACTTCCTTCATCGCCGGATTGGTCGCCGATTCCTGCAAGCCGCTGAGCGCCCGCATGATTGGCACGCCGGATTTGAGCAGCGTGTGGATCTGCCGCGAGAAAAGCAGGATGTCGACGTGCTGGACCTTAGGCTTGAACAAGGACAAGCCATCGCCACTCGCCTTGGCGCTGGCTGAAGTTTCCGCGATGGAAACTGGTGTAATGCCTCGCCCGAGCAGGAGATCGGCCACGCCACCCGAGCTAGCGCCTTCGAGCACGCCTTCGATCAGCTTGCCGCCAGCATCGCGTCCCTTGTAGGCAAAGTTGGCCACGCCGCCCTATTCCTCGAACTGGTTGCTGATGCGCATGGCCTCGGCCACGCTGGTCCGGCCGGCCAACGCCAGGCGAACTGCATCGCGACGCAGGGTTTCGCCGGCCATCTGCTGGCGCGCGACACGCATGAATTCGCCCGGGTCTTCGTGATTGATGGCTTCAACTACCGGGTCACTCATTTCCAGAAATTCATATGCCCCGGTCCGCCCTTGGTAGCCGGTATTGGCACAGTGCGCACAGCCGCGACCATGATGGAAGGTATGGTTGTCGACCTGATTGCCCAATTCGTAACGCAGCCACTCATGCTCGTTCGGTGTCGGGGTATAGGACTCGCGGCAGTTGCCGCAAATGACCCGCACCAGACGCTGGGCGACGACCATATGTACCGACAGCGCGACCATGTAGCGCGGCACGCCCATGTCGAGCAGGCGAATCGGCGTCGAAACGGCGTCGTTGGTATGCAGCGTGGACAGCACGAGGTGACCGGTCATGGCGGCGCGCATGCCGATTTCGGCCGTTTCCTGGTCGCGCATTTCGCCGATCAGCACGATATCCGGGTCCTGGCGCAGCACAGTGCGCAGCACGCGCGAGAAGGAGAGATCGATCTTCTCGTGCACCTGCACCTGATTGAGGCCACCGAGCCGGTATTCGACCGGGTCTTCGACGGTGATGACCTTTTTTTCCGGGCTGTTCAGTTCGTTCAGCGCAGCGTACAGCGTCGTCGTCTTGCCGGAGCCGGTCGGGCCGGTAACCAGCACCATGCCGCTCGGCCGTTTGAGGGCGTGGCGAAAGCGATCAAGCACGCGCTCCGGCATGCCGATCCTGTCCAGTTCGAGCAGGCCGGTATTCTGGTTCAGCAGGCGCATGACCACCGATTCGCCGTACTGGGTCGGCAAGGTGGAGATACGCACGTCGACCGGATTGCCACGCACCTTGATGTTGAAACGTCCATCCTGCGGCAAACGCTTCTCGGAGATGTCGAGGCCGGACATCAGCTTGAGGCGCAGGGCGACGGCCGAAGACACCTTGGCGTCGGCTTCGGTCTGGATATGCAGCACGCCGTCGATCCGGAAGCGGATGCGCAGCGATTTTTCCTGCGGCTCGAAGTGGATGTCGGAAGCGCGCAAACGCATCGCTTCCTCGAACACCGTCTGCAGCAGCTTGACGACCGGCGCATCTTCGGCGCCCGGGTTCAGCCCCAGCAGGTCGCCGAATTCGATTGGCACGTCGCCGAGTTCGGCGGTCAGCTCCTTGGCCAGGCCAGTGATCTGCTCGCCGCGGTGATAAACGCGGTCGACCATGGCCAGCAACTGGCTTTCGGTGACGACGGCGAGGTCTATTTCGCGGCGGACCAGACGGGTGATTTCGTCGTAGGCCTGGAGGTCAGTCGGATCGGCCAGGCCGACCTGCAGGCGGCCATCCGCCAACTGGTCGAGAACCAGGGCGCGGAAGCGCCGGGCCGGCGCCTCGGGCAGTAGCTTGATCAGGTCAGGCTTGGGGGTGAAATTCTTGAGGTCAACAAAGGGAATCCGCAACTGCCGGGCCAGCGCCTGCGAGATGCCTTCCTCGGTGACGTAGCCGCTCTCGACGAAGACGCGGCCGAGCTTGCGCCCGGTGCGTTTCTGCTCGTCGAGCGCCGTTTTCAGTTGATCCTCGGTCAGCAGGCCTTGCTGGATCAGCAGGTCGCCGAGGCGGACTTTTTGCGGGGGGGGCATCCCGACCTCCAAAACACCTTAAGAAACTGCGTTAACAATATGAAGTAACGGATTAAGTTTCCACAGTAGACGTTTTTTAGAGGGCCGACAAGTGAATCGCCCCTCAATGCGAGGGGCGATAGTCCGTCAGCGGTGGCGATTGCCGTTGTGGTGCTGCTGCGGCCGCCCTGAATTCTTGCCGGCCTTGGGTGCCTGCGATCTCGGCTGCCCCTGGGGTTGCCGGGCGCCACGCGGCGGTTGGGGAGGCCGCGGGGTGGCGGTGGCTGACTGCTCGAAGCCAGGGATGACGATGCGCTCGAGGTTGCGTTTGATCAGCTTTTCGATGTCGCGCAAGTTGGCCCGCTCGTCGTGGCAGACCAGCGAAATCGCCTCGCCTTCCATGCCGGCGCGGCCAGTGCGGCCGATGCGGTGCACGTAGTCTTCGGGGACATTGGGCAGTTCGTAGTTGATCACGTAGGGCAACGCATCGATGTCGATGCCGCGGGCGGCGATGTCGGTGGCAACAAGGGCGACCAGCTTGCCGTCCTTGAAATCGCTCAGCGCGCGGGTCCGGGCTCCCTGCGACTTGTCGCCATGGATCGCCGCCGACTTGATGCCGGCCTTGTCCAGCGTGCGGGCCAGCGCATCGGCGCCGTGCTTGGTGCGGGCGAAGACCAGCACCTGGTGCCAGCCGCGCGACTCGAACAGGTGGCAGAGCAGTTCCTTCTTCTTCTCGCGGTCGGTTTCGATGACGCGCTGGGTCACCGTTTCGGCGGCCGTGTTGCGCGGTGCGACATCGACCGAGACCGGCTGGTGCAGCAGGCCGGCGGCGAGCTCGCGGATGTCCGGCGAGAATGTGGCCGAGAACATCAGGTTTTGGCGCTGCTTGGGCAGCAGGGCGATGATCTTGCGGATGTCGCGGATGAAGCCCATGTCGAGCATGCGGTCGGCTTCGTCGAGGACGAAGATTTCGATTTTCGACAGATCGACCGTGCGCTGCTGGACATGGTCGAGCAGGCGGCCCGGGGTAGCGACCAGGATGTCGACGCCGCGGCGCAGGTTGGCGATCTGCGGATTGATACCGACGCCGCCGAAGACGGCCAGCGAATTGATCGGCAGATGCTTGCCATAGGTGCGGACGCTTTCCTCGACCTGGATGGCCAGTTCGCGGGTCGGCGTCAGGACCAGCACGCGCGGCGTCTTGGCAACACGGGTCAGGCGATCGTTCGGGCCGCCGGCCAGCAGGTGCAGGATGGGCAGCGTGAAGCCTGCCGTCTTGCCGGTGCCGGTCTGCGCCGTGGCCATCAGGTCGTGGCCGGCCAGCACGGCGGGAATCGCCTGCTGCTGGATGGGGGTCGGGGTGTCATAGCCTTGATCGGCAACGGCGCGTTGGATTTCGGCCTTCAGGCCGAGTTCGGAAAATAGCATGGAAATCCTTGGGTAAAACCCGGCCAGACGAGGCCGGGGTCAGCGTCACAGCGAGAGCATGGAAAACACCGGATTTTGATTTTGGGCATTTTTTAGGGGCGACCGTAGCATTTGCCCCAATCCGGTGTTATTGCGCCGTCTCACTGTCGGCGCGGGAGAAATCAGACGATCAAATCAGGTTCAGGCCACGCTCAAGGTCGGCCTGCAGGTCTTCCACCGCTTCGAGGCCGACCGCAATGCGCAGCAGGCCTTCGTTGATGCCGGCCGCGGCCCGGGCTTCGGGGGTGATGCGGCCATGCGTGGTGGAGGCGGGATGGGTGATGGTGGTCTTGGTATCGCCAAGATTGGCGGTGATCGACAGCAACTGGCAATGGTCGACGACCGTCCACGCTTGCTCGCGACCCCCCTTGATTTCGAAGGCAACGATGGCGCCGCCGCTCTTCTGCTGCGCCTTGGCCAGTTCGTGCTGCGGATGCGAAGGCAGGCCAGGGTAGAAAACCCGCGCCACCTTCGGATGCGCTTCCAGCCAGGTAGCCAGTTGCAGCGCCGCGGCCGACTGTGCGTCGACGCGCAGCTTCAGCGTCTCCATGCCCTTCAACAGCACCCAGGCATTGAAGGCCGACAGCGTCGGGCCCGCCGTGCGCAGGTATTTGAAGACTTCCTCGGTCAGCTTCTTCGGGCCGCAGACGGCGCCGCCGAGCACGCGTCCCTGGCCGTCGATGAACTTGGTCGCAGAATGGATCACCAGGTCGGCGCCCATTTCCAGCGGCCGCTGCAGGATGGGCGTGCAGAAACAGTTGTCGACGGCGACCAGAATGCCGTGGACGTGGGCGATGGCGCTCAGGGCCCGGATATCGGCGATTTCGGTCAGCGGATTGGACGGTGTTTCCAGGAAGAACAGCTTCGTTTCCGGACGGATCGCCGCTTCCCACGCGGCCGGATCGGTCTGCGGAACGAAGGTGGTGGTGATGCCGGTGCGGTTCAGTATGGTCGAGAACAGATTGACCGTGGCGCCGAACAGCCCGTTCGAAGCGACAATGTGGTCGCCCTGCTTGAGGTGGGCGAGCACAGCCGCCATGATCGCCGCCATGCCGCTGGCCGTGGCGACGCAATCCTCGGCGCCTTCGAGGGCGGCGAGGCGCTCCTCGAACATGGTGACGGTCGGATTGGAGAAGCGGGCGTAAACGTTGCCTTCTTCCTCGCCGGAAAAACGTCTGGCAGCCTGCGCCGCGCTCTTGAAGACGAAGCTCGAGGTCAGGTACAGCGCCTCGGAGTGCTCGCCGAACTGGCTGCGCTCCTGGCCGGCGCGAACGGCCAGCGTCTCGGGGCGATAGTTCGGACGCTCAGCCATCATTCCTGCCCGCCGTTGGCCAGGCCGAGCACCATCTGCTGCGAGGCGCGGCTGTCGCCGTCATCGTCGCTCTTGGCCGGCTTGCCGCTGCGCTTGCCTTCGACCGCGTCGAGATAATAGTCGTCGATGTCGCCGGTGATGTAACAACCATCGAAGCAGGAAGCATCGAACACCGTCAGGTCGGGACGCAGGGTGGTAATCGACTGCTTCAGCGCATCGATATCCTGATAAACCAGCGCGTCGGCACCGATCTCGGCAGCGATCTGGGCACCGGTCCGGCCGGTGGCGATCAGTTCCGCCCGCGTCGGCATGTCGATGCCATAGACATTCGGGAAGCGCACCGGTGGCGCGGCGGAGGCAAAATAGACCTTGACTGCGCCGGCAGCACGGGCCATTTCGACGATCTCCCGGCTGGTCGTTCCGCGCACGATGGAGTCATCGACCAGCAGGACGCGCTTGCCCTTGAATTCCTGGCCGACGGTATTCAGCTTCTGGCGCACCGACTTCTTGCGCATCGCCTGGCCCGGCATGATGAAGGTACGACCGACATAGCGGTTCTTGACAAAGCCTTCGCGGAACGGGATGCCCAGCGCCTGCGCCAGCTGCATCGCCGCCGGTCGACTGGAATCTGGAATCGGGATAACGACGTCGATTTCCTCAACGGGAATGTGCTTCTTGACCTTCTCGGCCAGCAGCTCGCCCATCGCCAGCCGGGCCTCGTAGACCGAAACGCCGTCGATCACGGTGTCCGGGCGGGCCAGATAGACATATTCGAAAATGCACGGCGCGTACATCGGCTGCTGCGCGCACTGGCGGCTGTGCAACTGGTGGTTGAAGTCGATGAACACCGCTTCGCCCGGCTCGATGTCGCGAACCATCTTGAAACCCAGGGTATCGAGAGCGACCGATTCGGAGGAAACGAGATACTCCATCCCTTCCGGCGTTTCGTTCTGGCCGTAGATCAACGGCCGGATACCGTGCGGATCGCGGAAGGCGAGCAGGCCATAGCCGGCAATCAGGACAACGACGGCGTAGGCACCGCGGCAACGCCGATGGACGCCACCGACCGCCTGGAAAATACTGTCGACGTCGAGCTCATAGCCATGCGAAGCCGCCTGTAGCTCATGTGCCAGCACGTTGAGCAGAACTTCAGAATCTGAATTGGTGTTGATGTGCCGGCGGTCGAGGCGGAACATCTCGCCCTTCAGTTGCTCGGCATTGGTCAGGTTGCCGTTATGGCCGAGCACCAGGCCAAACGGCGAATTGACGTAGAAGGGCTGCGCCTCGGCAAAGTTGTAGGCCGAACCGGCGGTCGGGTATCGGACATGGCCGATGCCGCAGTTTCCAGGCAAGGCGCGCATGTTGCGGGTGCGGAAGACGTCGCGCACCAGCCCCGGTCCCTTGTGCAGGTGAAAGGTATTGCCCTCCGCCGTCGCGATACCCGCCGCATCCTGGCCGCGGTGCTGGAGCACCATCAGACCATCGTAAAGCAGCTGATTGACCGGCGTGGTCGCCATGACACCCAAAATCCCGCACATAGTATTTCCTGCCTAGCTAAATCGAATTCGTTTTGCCAAATCGTCCGGCAACCAGGGTTTGGCTGCCAAAACGGCTGTTTCCAGAGGGGCTGCCAGCGTCGCCTGCCGCCACCAAGGCTGCAACGGCGCCGAAGTCATGCCGCCCAAGCCGACCAGTACCATGCACACAAGCAGACCGCGCACCAGCCCGAAGATCATGCCCAGGATGCGATCCGACACCGTCAGCCCGAGCGCCTTGACCATGCTGCGGATGACCATCCGGAACAAGGCCATGACGACCAGCACACCCACAAAAATCACCACACAACCGGCCAGCGTCCGTACCGCCGGATCGGCCAGCCCGGCAAACGCCGTGTGCCCGACTGTCGAACCGAACTCCACCGCCGCCACAATCGCCAGAATCCAGGCGACCAGCGCGATGATCTCGCCGACCACGCCCCGCCACAGTCCGAACAGCAGCGACAAGCCGACGATGCCGAGGGCAACGTAATCGAACCCGGTCATGGCTTGGCAGCGACAACTCCGGAAACCCCGATGCGCTGCATTTTTTCAAGTGCCTTCTCGGCAGCGTCACGGCTGGCGAACGGGCCGGCCCGAACTCGCGTTTTCTTGCCCTGCGGCGTATCTAGCGGCTCGCTGAAGGTCTTGATGCCCTGCTCGCTGAGCTTGGTTTTCAAGGTCTTGACGTTGGCTTCGTTGGAAAAGGCGCCAATCAGGACCAGATATTCGCCCGATTTCTCGGCCGGTTTCGGCTCGGCCGACTGGCCTGCCAGCAAGGCGGCGGCCCGCTTGGCGTCGTCTGCCTTGGGCTTTTCTGCCGGCTTTTCCGCGGGCTTGGCGGCCGGCTTCTCGGGCGCCTTTTCGGGTTTTGCCGCCGGCTTTTCGGCAGGCTTTTCAGCGACCTTGTCGGCCGGCTTGGCATCCTTGACGACTTCGATCACCCGCGCCGTCGGCTTCAGCGCTTCGGCCGGTTTGGCCTCCGGAGCGACAACAGGGGGTTTTTCCGGTACTACCGCCGGCTTCTCGGCTGCCTTTTCCGGCGCCTTTTCGACCAGCGCAGCGGCAAATTTCGGCGCAAACGGCTTTTCATCCTGACCCGGGATGCGGATTTCGACATCCTGCACTGTCTGGCGCGGCTCGTGGTCCATCACCATGGGCAGCACTACCGCAACCACGGAAACGAAGAAAATCGCTCCGACCAGACGGCGGCGGGCGCGTTTCTTGAGGTTCAACTGAGCGTCGTTGTCGTCCATGGCTAGGGCTTTTTCCATAGCGCTTCGAGCGCACCGGCTACCGTGTAGAAGGATCCAAAGGCCAAGATTCTATCACTTTCAGCCGCCTGCCCCTTGGCTGCCTGCATGGCCGCCTGTGGCGAGGGGTGGCAAACGATTTCGCCGCCCAGGCCGCCTTCGGCAATGATCGCCGCCAGCGTTTCGGCCGTGGTGCCGCGTACGCCTTCCAGCGTCGCCACGTGCCAGACATCGACCTTGCCCTTGAGTGGCGCCATTGCCCCGGCGATATCCTTGTCGTTGAGCATGCCGACCACGGCATGGGTCCGGTCGAAAAAGCCCATGCCCGACAGATTGTCGGCCAACACCTTGACGGCCTGTGGGTTGTGGCCGACATCGAGAATGATGGCCGGCTTGCCCGGAATGACCTGGAAGCGCCCGGCCAGTTCGGTTTCGATCAGACCGGGACGAATCGCCTGCATGGTCACCGGCAGCTTGTCGCCCAACGCATCGAGCGCGGCCAGGGCGACCGCCGCGTTATAGAGCTGGGTCGGGCCGCGCAAGCCAGGATAGGCTAGGGCCCGCTTGATCAGCTGGTCGCCGGAACGGCACCACCAGCGCCATTGCAGGCGGTTCTCACCGGTTTCCGCGGCCGGCCGCTCGAAGCCGAAATCTCGGCCGATCAGGCGCAGGTCGGCGCGAATCGCGGCAGCGTGGTCGAGCAGGCTTTGCGGTGGCTGCGGATCGGCGCACAGGGCAGGCTTGCCCGGGCGAAAGATGCCTGCCTTCTCGAAGCCGATACATTCGCGATCCGGCCCCAGCCAGTCGGTGTGATCGAGTGCCACGGTAGTGACGATGGAGACATCGGGTTCGTAGGCGTTGACCGCATCGAGGCGCCCACCGAGGCCGATTTCGAGGATCGCGGCTTCAACCCCGGTGTCGGCAAAGACTTCCCAGGCGGCCAGCGTGCCGAACTCGAAATAAGTCAGCGCCAAATTGCCGGCCTGCTGGCGCGCTGCCTCGACGCGGGCGAAAGCGGCACATAGCGCGTCATCGCCGACCGGCTTGCCGTTGAGGCGGACGCGCTCGTTATAGGCAAGCAGGTGCGGCGAGGTGTAGCAGCCGACCTTGTAGCCGGCGCGATCGATGATGCTTTCTAGGTAGGCGCAGGTCGAGCCCTTGCCATTGGTGCCGCTGACGATGATGACCGGGCAGTGTTGTTGCTGGCCAAGCACTGCCTTGACCAGCCGGATGCGATCCAGACCGAGTTCGATCCCGGCTTGCCCTCTGGGGTGCAAGCCTTCCAGATGGGCCAGCCAGTCTTCGAGCGCTTTCAAGCGGCGGCCGGCAGCTTTTGCAGAAGCGCCAGAACGCGCGCAACCTGATCGCGCAGTTCGCGGCGGTCGATAATCATGTCGATGGCGCCCTTTTCCATGATGAACTCGGAACGCTGGAAGCCTTCCGGCAGGGTTTCGCGCACGGTCTGCTCGATGACGCGTGGCCCGGCAAAGCCGATCAGGGCACCCGGTTCAGCGATCACCACGTCGCCGACGAAGGCGAAGGAGGCCGAAACACCGCCCATGGTCGGGTCGGTCAGGATGGAGATGAAGGGCTGACCAGCTTCGGAGAGCTTGGTCAGCGCCGCCGTGGTCTTGGCCATCTGCATCAGCGAGAACAGACCTTCCTGCATGCGGGCGCCACCGGAAGCGGTGATGCAGATGAAGGGCATCTTTTGCTCGACGGACGTCTGCACGCCGCGCACGAAGCGCTCGCCGAGCACTGAACCCATCGAGCCGCCCATGAAATCGAATTCAAAGGCAGCGGCGACGACCGGCATGGTCTTGATGGCGCCCTGCAGGACAACCAGCGAATCGGTCTCGCCGGTGGACTGGTTGGCTTCCATCAGGCGGTCCGGGTATTTCTTGGAATCCTTGAATTTCAGGCTGTCGACCGGCACCACCTCGGCACCGATTTCGAAGCGGCCTTCCGGGTCGAGCAGCACGTCCAGGCGCTGGCGCGAGTTCAGGCGGTTGTGGTGACCGCATTTCGGGCAAACCTGCAGGTTGTTTTCGAGGTCGGTCGCATAGAGCACCGCCTCACAGGACGGGCATTTGCTCCACAGGCCTTCGGGCAGGCTGGCCCGACGCTGGGCGCCCTGCTCACGCTTGATCTTGGGGGGTAGAAGCTTGGTCAGCCAGCTCATTTTTTCACCTCATCTACGCCACGGCGAATGTCCGCGACCAATGCCTTGACGTTGGCACAGGCGGTTTCTGCCGTCGATTTTTCAATTTCTTCGATGATCCGGCTGCCGACCACGACGGCGTCGGCAAAGGATGCAATCCGGGCGGCGGTCGCTGCATCGCGAATGCCGAATCCGACGCCGACCGGCAGGCCAGTCTTTTCGCGAATGGGCGGCAGGCGTTCGGCCACGGCGTCGACGTTCAGCGCACCGGACCCGGTCACCCCGGCCAGTGAAACGTAATAGACGTAGCCGCTGGCAATTTCGGCCACATGCGCGATGCGCTCGGCACTGGAAGTCGGCGCGATCAGGAAGATCGGGTCCAAGCCCTGCGCCTTCATCGCGGCACCGAAGGCGGCCGCTTCTTCCGGCGGATAATCGACGACCAGCACGCCATCGACGCCAGCCTGGGCGGCGGCGGCCGCGAATTTCTCCAGACCCATCGCCTCGATCGGGTTGGCGTAGCCCATCAGCACGATTGGCGTTTTGCTATCGGTCTTGCGGAATTCGACGACCAACGCCAGCACCTTGCGCAGCGTCATGCCCTTGGCCAGCGCCCGCTCGGAAGCGCGCTGGATGGTCGGGCCATCGGCCATCGGATCGGAGAACGGGACACCGAGTTCGATAACGTCTGCCCCGGCCTCGACCAGCGTGTGCATCAGCGGCAAGGTCAGCGCGGCGTCCGGGTCGCCGGCGGTGATGAAGGGAATCAGCGCCTTGCGGCCTTCGCCATCGAGGCGTTCAAAAGCGGATTTGATACGCGACATCAGAAGACAATCCCGGATTTTTCGGCCACGGTGTGCATGTCCTTGTCACCCCGGCCGGAGAGGTTGACCAGCAGAATCTTGTCCTTGGCCAGCGTCGGCGCCAGCTTGGCGGCATAGGCCAGCGCGTGGCTGGATTCGAGCGCCGGGATGATGCCTTCGAGGCGGCACAGGTTGTGGAAGGCGGCCAGCGCTTCGCTGTCGTCGATCGGCACGTACTCGGCACGGCCGAGATCCTTCAACCAGGCGTGCTCGGGGCCGACGCCCGGATAGTCGAGGCCGGCCGAGATCGAATGGGTTTCGATGATCTGGCCGTCCTCGTCCTGCAGCAGGTAGGTGCGATTGCCGTGCAGCACGCCGGGTACGCCGGCGGTCAGCGAAGCGGCGTGATGGCCGGTTGCGATACCCGAACCAGCGGCCTCGACACCGATCAGGCGGACGCCTTCGACGTTGATGTAGGGGTAGAAGATGCCCATTGCATTGGAACCACCACCAACCGCGGCAATCACCGCATCCGGCTGGCGCCCGGCCATTTCCGGCATCTGCTCAAGACATTCCTCGCCGATGATCTTCTGGAAGTCGCGGACCAGCATCGGGTAAGGATGCGGCCCGGCGACGGTGCCGATGATGTAGAAGGTGTTGTGGATGTTGGTCACCCAGTCGCGCATCGCTTCGTTCAGCGCATCCTTCAGCGTCTTGGAACCGGATTCGACCGGCACCACGGTGGCGCCGAGCAGCTTCATGCGATAGACGTTGGCGGCCTGGCGACGGACGTCCTCGCTGCCCATGTAGACCACGCACTCCATGCCGTAGCGGGCGGCGACCGTCGCGGTGGCGACGCCGTGCTGGCCGGCGCCGGTCTCGGCGATGACGCGCGGCTTGCCCATACGCTTGGCGAGCATGGCCTGGCCGATGCAGTTGTTCACCTTGTGGGCGCCGGTGTGGTTGAGGTCTTCGCGCTTCAGGTAAATCTGGGCACCGCCGAGCATTTCGGACCAACGCTTGGCGTGGTAGATCGGCGACGGGCGGCCGACAAAATGCTTCAGTTCGTATTCGTATTCGGCGCGGAAGGCCGGATCGGCCTGGGCAGCGGCGTAGGCGGCCTTCAATTCATCGAGCGCGCCAAACAGCGTCTCGGCGACAAAGACGCCACCGTAGGGGCCAAAATGGCCCTTGGCGTCGGGGAAGTTATATTGACTCATCGGCTTTCCGTACGGCCGCCACAAAGGCAGCGATTTTCGAGTGATCCTTGATTCCCTTGCTCATTTCCACCCCGGAAGAAACATCGACGGCCACCGGGCGCACGCGCCGCACGGCATCACCGACATTTTCCGCGGTCAGTCCGCCGGAGAGCACCAGAAACGACGGCAGGTCCGGCGGAATCAGCGTCCAGTCGAAGACGTGACCACCTCCACCATAGCCTTCGACAAAGGCATCCAGCAGCAGCCCCCGGGCTTCGGGAAACGAGCCGGCGAATTCTACCAGATCGAGGCCCGGCCTTACCCGCGCCGCCCGCAGATAAGGCCTTGAAAACTGGCGGCAATAGGCGGCATCTTCATCGCCATGGAACTGCAGGACGTTAATCGGCAGGGCTTCGCAGGCGGCACGGACAACCTCCGGCGCCTCATTGACGAACAAACCGACGACGTCGACAAAAGGCGGCACCCGCCTGACCAGTTCGGCCGCCCGCTGAGGTGTTACGTAGCGCGGGCTGGGCGGATAGAAGACAAAGCCCAGGGCATCGGCACCGGCGGCCACCGCGGCATCGACATCCGCTTCGCGGGTCAGGCCGCAAATCTTGATTCGGGTTCTCATGGTCGCACTCTCTTGGCGGTCATTTCGAAAATTGGCCTTTTTTCGGGCCGACCGTAGCATTTGGAAAAAACATGGCTACAAACAGTCGAGAAAGTCGTCATCTGGCTCCGGCAGATTCCAGTGCGGTTCGTAGAGCGGCCCCCGGAAATACAGGCCGTCCGCCGAGAAAGTCGGCGCCGCCCGAGTCCGGTCCCTGAGCTGCAGCAGTTCGTCGATCCATCCCGGCGACTGGGCACCCTTGCCAATATAGACCAAAGTCCCGACCAGATTGCGCACCATGTGATGCAGGAAGGCGCTGGCCTCGAAATCGAAGATGAACAGGTTGCCCGATTGCCGCACCTCGGCCCGCGACAACGTTTTGACCGGCGACTTGGCCTGGCACTCGGCGGCGCGAAAAGCCGAGAAGTCGTGTTCGCCAATCAAGCGAAGGCTGGCCTCCTGCATGGCCGCCAGATCGAGCGGCAGGTGGAACCAGCCGAGCCGCCCCTGCCAGAGTCCCGGCCGCTGCGGCCGGTTCAGCAGCAGATAGCGGTAACGCCGGCCACGGGCGCTGAAGCGGGCATGAAACTCGTCGCCGACCGGCTGAGCCCAGCGCACGGCAACACCGTCGGGCAATTGCGAATTGACCCCGCGCACCCAGGCACTGAGCGGGCGATCAACGTTGGTGTCGAAATGCGCCACTTGATGCGTTGCATGCACCCCCGCATCGGTCCGCCCGGCACACAGCACGCCGATTTTCTCGCCGGCGATCTGGCCCAGCGCCGCCTCCAGCACATCCTGCACCGTGCCGCCACCGGCCTGACTCTGCCAGCCACGAAAGCCGGTCCCGCAATACTCGATGCCCAGCGCAATTCTCATAACCATACCGCCCCAAACAAGCCCGCGCATGCCGCGGCAACGACCAGCGTATCCCGCGCCGACCAGGGCAAGACCTCAAGATGAAGCAGCGCCGGCCCGCCAACACCAGGCGCACCACTGGCCAGCATCTGGCGCCACGCCCCTTTCGCCTGCGGCGTCTGCAGGTTATCCAGCACCAGCGACAAGCGAACGACCAGACGCTCGATATCCAGCCCCGCCTGGCGGAATGGCTGGAGCAGGCCCCACAATCCGCCGACCATCCCCTCCCGGCCCAGCCGTGCGAACAGCCAGGCCAGGCAGGCGAGCATGGCGACCAGCCGCGCGGCCTGCAGATTGGCTTCGGCAATCCCCTCGTAGGTCGGCGCCCAGGCGAGATCGCGGAAAGCCTCGCCCGGCGTGTTGTATGCCAGGATCAACCACAAGGTGAGCAACAGCCAGCGAGCGCGGCGGACATAGCCGAACCAGCGGCCGACCATTGCCGGCGCAAGGATCAGCACCGTGGCCACGATGGCGAGCAGCCCGGCATAGCCGACGAACTGGATCGCCAATACGGCGGCCAGCCAGACGATCAAGGCGCAAGATGGATGCAAACCGGGCTCCAAAATGCACACAGCCCCTTGCGGGGCCATGTGCCAGTCACAAACGCGAATTCTACCCGCCTATTCGGCCAAGTATCGTACGCGCCTGTTCGACCAGATCGACCGGACCTTCGCCAACCACTTCCTGCAGCAGTTCGCGCGCCCCTTCCAGATCGCCCATCTCTTCGTAGGCCTTGGCCAGATCGAGCTTGGTATTGACCTCTTCCCAATGCGCGTCCTGCGGGGCAGCAAGCGCATCGGCATCAGCCTCGACACGCTCCATAGCCTGCTCCACTGTCGTTGTCGCCGCCACCTCGGGCACCGTAGCCGGTGCCGGCTCCGCCGCCAGGTCGAGATTGATCGAACCAATGTCGAATTCCGGCGGCACCATCGGCTGACCAAGGAACATCGAATCGGTCAGCTTAACGTCGAATTCCAGCGAATCGGTATCGACATTGGCGGTATTGACCATCGTATCGGCCAGTTTCGGATTGTGGTCATCGTCGCCGAAGTTCAGGATATCCGAGCTGACAAGGGTATCGGTGCCCGCAAGCGGATTGACCACCGTTTGCGTCATCGATGGAGCGATGTCGTCACTGCTCGCAACTGCTTGCAATTCGGGCAATGCAGGAGCTTCCTCAACCAAGGCGCCCGGTGCATCGTCGCCACCAACCCAGGTGCCCAGACCGACATCCATGCTTTCAATCGCGGTCGGCGAAGACATGACCAGCGTACCTTCCGGCGAGAAATCGGGCGTCGAACCGGTCGACTTGGCCAGCAAAGGCTCCTCGCCTAATGGCAGATCAAAATCGATTGCCGCGGCGGACTCCTCGACCGCTGGCTCATCGACAACGTCGGCGACTGACTCCGGTGCCGAAAACTCGCTACCGAGGTCAAAATCGAGCGCATCGGTATCAGAAGCGACATCTCCCTCAGCTGCCGGCTCCTCGGCCGTGGATTCGCCAGGCATCATGCCCGGCGCCACCGTTTCGGCACCCAGATCAAAATCAAGCGCCATGGCGTCTGAAGCAGCTTCGGCAACGACTTCCGGCTGCGCCTCAGTCTCCTTCGGCATGACCATGGTGCTGCGGTCGAATTCGTCGGATACATCGACGATCGGCATAGGCTCGGACTCAGGAACGGGCTCTGGCTCGGGGATCACCGGGACCACCTCAGGCTCGGCAACCACCACTGCAGGTGCTGCCTTGGCACTGGCACCGGAATACAAGGGGTTGTTCGGGTCCAGCGCCAGTCCCAGCAATGCAACCTTTTCCCAATCCTGGCCAACGCCACCGGTTTGCGCATACAACTCGCTGGCCAGCGTCTCGAACTGCTTCATGCTGCGCCGGTTGGCGTAGATTTCCAGCAGCTTGGCGTGGATCGCCGTACGGTGCGGATCCTTCTGCAAGGCTTCAAGAAGGATTTCCTCGGCCTGGGTATCACGGCCATAAGCCATGTAGACATCGGCCTCGGCCACCGGATCAACTTCGTCGGTATCAATGGTTCCCGGGCCAGTCTGACTAAAATCGCCAGTCTGCGGCGGCGTATTGCCAGTATCGATGCTCTGGCCGCCGGTCATGCGGAACACGGAATTCGGTCCGAGACTGGAGGGCACGGGAACCGCCGTTGTTTCGGCAGAAGCGTTCGGCGTCCGCCGACGCTTCATCAGGAAATAGCCGGCCAACAGGGCCAGTATGCCGCCACCCGCCAGAGGCAGCGGATCCTCCAGCAAGGAGTCCATCAATCCAGGCTCTGCAACAGGTTCCTGCGCTGGCGGGGGAACGACCTTCGGCTTTGCTTCCGGTTGCGGAGCAGGTTTCGGCGGCTCGACCGGTTTCACTTCCGGCGGTTTCACTTCTGCCGGCTTGGCCACCTCGACGGGCTTCGGTGCCTCGACCTTGGGTGGTTCAACTGGCTTCGGCGGCTCTTCGACCTTGGGTGCCGGCTTAGCAGCCTCGACAGGTTTCGGTGGCTCGACCGGTTTTGGCGGTTCGACCGGCTTCGCAATTTCCACCGGCTTTGCTTCCGGCTTCTTGGCGGGCTGCTGAAGCTCGGCCAGCTTCTGGTTCTTCATCTCCAGAAGTTTTTGCAATTCGTTAACGTTCTTTTCGAGAACAGCCGCTCTTTCCTGAGCCTCCTTGAGCGCCTTTTCCTTGGCGAGCTGATCGGCCACCTCGGCGGCAGACTTGCCGGGCGCCGCTCCCTTGGCCGGAACATCGGTGCGGGCGACCTTGACCTGATCCTTACCCTGTTCGGCCGGCGCGGCCTTTTCTTCCACCTTGGCCGTGATCTTGCCCGAGCTTGCCTGGGCCGTTGCCGCTTCTGGCTTGGCCGGCGCACCCGCCGTCGCGGCAGCCAGCTTCTGGCGATAGGCGTTCCAGTCGCCGGTCTGTGCGACGTAAATCTTCTTGGCCTCTGCAGGCGATACCGATTCGACCGTCGCCTTTTCCGGAATATTGAGGATCGCGCCCGACTTCAGTCGGTTCAGGTTATTGCCGATGAAGGCATCTGGGTTGGCCTGGAACAGCCCGACGAGCATCTGCTCCAGCGAGACGCCATCATGTTTGGACTCAGAGGCGATCTTGCGCAGCGTGTCGCCACGTTCGACAACCCGGGTACCGGTGCTTTCGGGCTTAGCCCTGGGCTCGGCCGCCACCTTGGGAGTTGGCGCCGGACGGGATGCCGCCCTGCTGACCTGACTCGTTCTCTCCTCAGGGGCTGCACCGCCACCACGCACCGTTTCCACGATGCGCGCTTCAGCCACCGGACGAGAGCTCTGACTGGCGGCAATGTCGGGCGGGTCAAGCAGGAAAGTGTATTCCCTGACCAAGCGACCGGAAGGCCAATTCAACTCGACGAGAAAATCGAGGAAGGGTTCGTTGATCGGCTTGACTGAAGTCACCTTGACCACAGCCTGACCGTTCGGACGCTTTTCTACTGCGAAGCGGAGATCGAGCAGAACGCTGGCGAAATCCACCCCGGCCTGCCTGAAGGCATCCTGAGGCGCCAGACGGGCGGCCATGCCGGCCAGCTCATCCTTGGTTGCGCCGATATCTAGCTCGGCCCGCAAGGGCTGCCCCAGACCGGACAACACGGTGAGTTTACCCAGGCCAGCGGCCTCGGCAACCCATGGGGTAAGCGACATGCAAGATGCAACAGCAAGGGCTGCGGCACGTTTCTTGAACTTGGAGCGATTAGTTTCGTTCACGGCGAAACCCTGAGTGTGGAATTTGGGACTTTCAAATTAACATCATGCACTTAGCAATGCAAGCTAAACCTGCTTCTCATTCTTGCCCTTTTTGCATATACCCAACAAATAAAAAACCGGGGTCAAAACCCCGGTTTTTGCTGGGCAAAGCTGCAATCAGGCGTCGAGCAGGATACGCAACATGCGGCGCAGCGGCTCGGCGGCGCCCCACAGCAGCTGGTCGCCGCAAGTGAAAGCCGCCAGGTATTCCGGGCCCATGGCCATCTTGTGCAGACGGCCGACCGGCACGGTCAGGGTGCCAGTCACGGCTGCCGGCGTCAGTTCACGCTCGGAGATTTCGCGATCATTCGGCACCACCTTGGCCCAAGGATTTGCCTTGGCGAGCATGTCGGAAATCTCGTCGAGCGGCACATCCTTTTTCAGCTTGATGGTCAGCGCCTGGCTGTGACAGCGCATGGCGCCGATACGGACGCACAGGCCGTCGATCGGGATCGAGCCGGCGGTTTTGAAAGCCGGGCGGCCGAGAATCTTGTTGCATTCGGCGCCGCCCTTCCACTCTTCCTTGGATTGACCGCCCTCAACCGGCACGTCGATCCACGGAATCAGCGAACCGGCCAGCGGGGTGTTGCGGAAGTTCTTTTTCGGGAAAGAATCGGAACGGATGGTCTCGGCGACCTTGCGGTCGATGTCGAGAATAGCCGAAGCCGGATCGGCCAGCAGATCGGCGACGGAGGCGTGAATGGTACCCATCTGGGCGATCAGTTCGCGCATGTTCTGCGCTCCGGCGCCTGAGGCAGCCTGATAGGTCATCGAGGTGGCCCATTCGATCAGGTCGTTCTGGAACAGCCCGCCGAGGCCCATGAGCATCAGCGAGACAGTGCAGTTACCACCGATCCAGTTCTTGCCGCCCTTGGCCAGCGAGTCCTTGATCACGTTCATGTTGACCGGGTCGAGGATGATCACGGCGTCGTCGGCCATACGCAGCGCCGATGCGGCGTCAATCCAGTGGCCGTTCCAGCCGGTCGCGCGCAGCTTGGGGAAGACTTCCTTGGTGTAGTCGCCACCCTGGCAGGTAATGATGATTTCGCAGGCTTTTAGCGCATCGATCGACGAGGCGTCCTGCAGCGGCAGGGAAGCCTCTTTGCCGCCGAACACCGGGGCCTTGCCACCGGCCGCCGAGGTGGAGAAATACACCGGATCGATATGGGCGAAATCGCCCTCTTCGACCATACGCTGCATCAGCACGGAACCGACCATGCCACGCCAACCGACCAGACCAACCTTCTTCATGACTCTCTCTCCGAATAGAAGCTTTATTTAACGCACGAACGTACTGTTCGGTTTACGCCAGCGCCGCCAGCACGGCGTCGCCCATTTCCCTGGTGCCGACCTTGTTGGTGCCGCGCTCGTAGATGTCACCGGTCCGATAACCCTGGGCCAGAACCTTTTTGACCGCGTTTTCGACACGCAGTGCCTGCTCTTCGAGGCCAAAGGTATAGCGCAGCATCATCGCGGCCGACAGGATGGTGGCCAACGGATTGGCGACGCCCTTGCCGGCAATATCCGGGGCCGAACCGTGCGAAGGCTCGTAGAGACCCTTGTTCTTGTCGTCAAGCGACGCCGACGGCAACATGCCGATCGAACCGGTCAGCATCGAGGCTTCGTCGGACAGGATGTCGCCGAACATGTTGCCGGTGACCATCACGTCGAACTGCTTCGGCGCCTTGACCAGCTGCATGGCTGCGTTGTCGACCAGCATGTGGCTGAGTTCGACATCCGGGTAGTCGTGAGCGATCTCGATCATCACATCGCGCCAGAGCTGGGTGCATTCGAGCACGTTCATCTTGTCGACCGAGCACAGCTTCTTGTTCCGCTTCTGCGCAGCCTGGAAAGCAACATGGCCGATACGGCGGATTTCCGACTCGCTATAGACCATGGTGTTGAAGCCGACGCGCTCGCCGTTTTCCTCGCGCACGCCGCGCGGCTGGCCGAAATAGATATCGCCGGTCAGTTCGCGGACGATCAGGATATCCAGCCCGGCGACGATTTCCGGCTTCAGCGTCGAGGCATTGGCCAGTTCCGGGTAAAGGATCGCCGGCCGCAGGTTGGCGAACAGGTTCAGATCCTTGCGGATGCCGAGCAGGCCGCGCTCCGGACGCTGCTCGCGGGGCAGACTGTCCCACTGGGGGCCGCCGACGGCACCGAGCAGCACGGCATCGGCTGCACGGGCGAGCTTCTGTGTCGCTTCGGGATAGGGGTTGCCGGTCGCATCGACCGCACAGCCGCCGAGCAGCGCCTCTTCCATTTCGAACTTGAGATCCAGCGCATTCAGCACACGCACCGCCTGGGCGGTGATTTCAGGTCCGATGCCGTCACCCGGCAATACACAAATCTTCATTTTCTTTCCTTGTCAGGAGAACAGCCAAGGCTGCTCGACACGACGCTTGGCTTCGAATTCACGGATTTTCTCGGCATGCCGCAGGGTAAGGCCGATATCGTCCCAGCCATTGACCAGACATTCCTTGCGGAAGGCGTCAATCTGGAAGGGAATGCCCTGGCCGTCCGGGCGAACGACTGCCTGCGCCGGCAGGTCAACCACCAGCTTGTAACCCGGGGTGGCTTCGACCTGCTGAAACAGCGCCTCGATTTCGTTGGCCGGCAGCACGATCGGCAGGATGCCGTTCTTGAAGCAGTTGTTGAAAAAGATATCGGCGAAGGATTCAGCGATGATCGCCTTGAAGCCGAAATCAAGCAGCGCCCACGGGGCGTGTTCGCGCGAGCTGCCGCAGCCGAAGTTGGCGCGGGTCAGCAGCACCTGGGCGCCTTGATAGCGCGGAAGATTGAGCACGAAATTCGGGTTCTTTGGACGACCGGAATTGTCCTGACCGGGCTGGCCGACATCCATGTAGCGCCATTCATCGAAGGCGTTCGGGCCGAAGCCGGAACGCTTGATGGACTTGAGGAACTGCTTGGGAATGATCGCATCAGTATCGACGTTGTTACGGTCGAGCGGCGCCACCAGTCCTTCGAGACGAACGAATTTTTCCATTTAATCCACTACCTTCTGCACAGCTTCGCCACCCTTCTTGATGACGCCGCCGACTGCTTCTCCACCCTTTTGCAGGGCACCCTCGACCGCCTCGCCGCCTTTTTTCAGGGCCTCGCCAGTCTTTTCGGCACCGACTGCGACGTCCTTCTTGACGCCCTGAGCGGTATTGCAGGCCGCCAGGACCAGCGCCAAAGCCAGCAACAAACCATTTCTGTTCATGACGCGCTCCTTAGAGGACTTCGCGAACATCCGCGAAATGCCCGGCAATCGCTGCGGCAGCGGCCATCGCGGGGCTGACCAGATGGGTACGACCGCCCGGCCCCTGGCGACCTTCGAAATTACGGTTGGAGGTCGAGGCGCAACGTTCGCCCGGCTCCAGACGGTCGGCGTTCATCGCCAGACACATCGAGCAGCCCGGCTCCCGCCACTCGAAACCAGCGGCCACGAAAACCTTGTCCAGCCCTTCGGCTTCGGCCTGACGCTTGACCAGGCCGGAACCCGGTACAGCCAGCGCCAGCTTTACGGTCGCCGCGACATGGCGCCCCTTTAGCACGGATGCTGCTTCACGCAGATCCTCGATGCGCGAGTTGGTGCAGGATCCGATGAAGACCTTGTCGATGGCGATCTGGTTGATCGGTGTGTTGGGATTGAGACCCATGTATTGCAGGGCGCGTTCCATGCCTTCGCGCTTGACCGGATCCGCCTGTTTGGCAGGATCGGGAACAACGGCGTCGATGGCGACAACCATTTCCGGCGAGGTGCCCCAGGTCACCTGCGGCCGGATATCTTCGGCTTTCAGCGTGACGACGCGATCGAACTGGGCGCCGGCATCGGAATGCAGGGTGCGCCAGTAGGCAACGGCGCGATCCCAGGTATCGCCGGTCGGCGAGAAGGGACGGCCCTTCAGGTAATTGATCGTGGTGTCGTCGACGGCGACGAAGCCCATCCGGGCGCCGCCTTCGATGGCCATGTTGCAAAGGGTCATGCGCCCTTCCATCGACAGGCCGCGGATGGCGCTGCCGCCGAATTCGATGGCGTAACCGGTGCCGCCGGCCGTGCCGATGGTGCCAATGATGGCCAGCGCCACGTCCTTGGCGGTGACGCCCTTGCCGAGCTTGCCTTCGACGGCGACCAACATGGTCTTAGACTTCTTCTGCACTAGGCACTGGGTGGCCAGGACGTGCTCGACTTCCGAGGTGCCGATGCCGTGTGCCAGGCAGGCAAATGCGCCGTGCGTCGAGGTATGCGAGTCACCGCAGACGACAGTCATGCCGGGCAGCGTGGCGCCATTTTCAGGGCCGACGACATGGAGAATCCCCATGCGCGGATCCTTGAACGGGAAATAGGCCAGCGCGCCGACTTCGCGGATATTGGCGTCGAGCGTCTCGACCTGAAGGCGAGAAATCGGGTCCTTGATGCCTTCGTCCCAATGATCGGTCGGCGTGTTGTGGTCCGGCGTGGAAACAATGGACGAGACGCGCCATGGCTTGCGGCCGGCCAGCTTGAGGCCTTCGAAAGCCTGCGGGCTGGTGACTTCGTGCACGAGGTGGCGATCGATGTAGAGAAGGGCCGTGCCATCAGCTTCCTGATGGACGACATGGTTCTCCCAAAGCTTGTCGTAAAGGGTCTTCGACATGGAACTTAAATTGAGCCGTAAAGCGTTAAATTATTGCACAGGATCATTGGTTTTTGCCCCTTTTTGGGGGCCGACCGTAGCATTCCCTCCTACCCAGCCCCAGATCAGCAACAAGCCGATCAGCGCGAAGCCGGAGCCAAGCGTGAAGGTCCAGCCGGACCCCAGCCAGTCCCAGGTCCGGCCGCTGATCAGGGCGCCGAGCAGACCGCCCGCCCCGAACGACAGGCTGGAGTAAAGCGCCTGCCCGCGCCCCTGGGCCTTCCCCGGAAACCACTGATTCACCGCAGCGATCGCCGAGGCATGGTAGGCGCCAAAGGTCAGGCCGTGCAACAACTGGGTGAGAATCATGATGACTGCCGATTCAACGCCCCAGCCCATCATCAGAAAGCGGACGACCGCTGCCGCGAAACAGGCGAGCAGGATGGCGCGCAGCGAGTAGCGCGCCGACAGCCGGGTCATCAGCATGAAGACAACAATTTCGGCGACAACGCCGAGCGACCAGAGCAGTCCAACTTCGGTCTTGCTGTAGCCGTGTGCATCGAGATGGATCGAGTAGAAGACGTAGAAGGCGCCATGCGCGGCCGACATCGCGAAGCAGGCGGCCATCAGCGCCATGACCTTGGGCTGACGGAGGATGTCACCGATCGGCTGGGCATCGCGCTGGTGCGGCTGCGGCGGCACCTCGGGCAACACCATGGCGTAAACCAGAATACCGACCAGGATCGCCCAGCACACCCAGAGAACGCCGACCGGCGGGGCGACATCAAGGAGAGCGCCGGTCAGCATCACGGCGACGATGAAGCCGATCGATCCCCACAGACGGATACGACTATAGCGGCCGCGCTCCTCACGCAGATGATCGAAGGTCAGCATCTCGACCAGCGGCAGCGCGGCGCTCCAGAAAAAGGCGAGCACGGCCATGGCAACCAGCATGCCTGGGAGTTTGTCGAGCCAGAAGAAGGCCGTGAAGCCGGCCAGGCCGATGGCGCCGGCCAGCCGGATGATCGCCATGCGGTGACCGAAATGATCAGCCAGCCAGCCCCACAGGTTGGGGCCAAAGAGGCGCATCAACTGCATCTGCGACATCAACAGGCCGATGTCCCAGGCAGAAAAATTCAGGGAGTGGAGATAGAGCCCGAAATAGGGCGAGAAGGCGCCAATGAAGGCGAAATAGAAAAAGTAATAGCCCGAGAGGCGCCAGTAGGGCAATGCATGCATCCGGTAATTCTACCGGATGCACTGCTCGGACGATGGGCCGATCAGGCCTTGCAGGACTGCTGCCCGGCGTGGAAAGCCAGCAGCATGTGGTAGAGCTCATCCTTCAGCTTGACGCGCTGCTTCTTCATGTCTTCGATGGTGAAGTCGGCAACCGGCATGTCGTGCTCTTCCAGGTCCTCGACCTTGCCAGTCAGGCGATGGTAGGACGCGAACAACTTGGCGAAATGCGCGTTACCGGTCTTCAGCGCGTGAATCGCGTCATTGAATTCCGGAAATTCGTGATGGAGATCGTGATGATCGACTTGCATGCTTCCCCCTTTTAACGACAATTTCGCTCAATAGAGCGGAAAAAACCAAATATTTTACGCGATTTTCCCGGCGATGCGTGGCGTCTGACAGACCACATCACCGCACTGGGCCCGATGACGCAAGGCGTGATCGATCAGGACCAGCGCCAGCATGGCCTCGGCAATCGGCGTGGCGCGAATGCCGACACACGGGTCATGCCGCCCCTCGGTGGCAACCTCGATGGCATTGCCCTGACGATCGATCGAGTGACGCGCCTGGGCGATCGAAGAGGTCGGCTTGATTGCCATGTTGACGACGATATCCTGTCCGGTCGAAATGCCGCCGAGCACGCCGCCGGCGTTGTTGGTGACGAAGCCTTGCGGCGTCATTTCGTCACCATGCTCGCTGCCCTTCTGGGCGACGGAATCGAAACCGGCGCCGATCTCGACGCCCTTGACGGCGTTGATGCCCATCATCGCGTAAGCGATCTCGGCATCCAGCCGGTCATAAACCGGCTCGCCCCAGCCCGGTGGTACGCCGGTGGCGGTCACGGTAATTTTGGCGCCGACCGAATCCAGCGATTTACGCAGCTGGTCCATGTAAGTTTCCAGTTCCGGCACGACGGCGGCATTCGGCGCGAAAAAGGCGTTGCCATCGATTTCGTCGGCAGAAACGAAGGGGATGTCGATCGGGCCGAGAGCACTCATCCAGCCACGGATCGTCACGCCGTAGCGCTCGTTCAGCCATTTGCGGGCAATCGCACCGGCGGCGACACGGACCGCCGTTTCGCGGGCCGACGAACGGCCGCCACCACGATAGTCGCGGAAGCCGTACTTCTGGGTGTAGGTGTAATCGGCGTGCCCGGGACGGAAGGTCTCGGCGATGTTGCCGTAATCCTTGCTGCGCTGGTCCTGATTGCGAATCAGCAGGCCGATTGGCGTGCCTGTGGTCTTGCCTTCGAAGACACCAGAAAGAATCTCGACGGTATCCGGCTCGCGACGCTGCGTCACATGGCGCGAGGTCCCCGGCTTGCGGCGATCCAGTTCCGACTGGATGTCGGCCTCGCACAGGGCCAGCCCCGGCGGGCAGCCATCGACCACGCAGCCGATGGCCGGGCCATGGGATTCGCCAAAGGAAGTAACGGTAAACAGGGTGCCAAAAGTATTGCCGGACATGTGCGGGAGATTGGTTTGATCAGGACAGCCAGTTTATCACGTCGCGAAATTGGCCGTTTTTTGCCATCGACCGCGACCGAAGGAAGTGCAGAGCTAGCATTACAAAAAGGGCGACCGAAGCCGCCCTTTTTGCCGTCGCCACAACGAACTCAGGCCGCTGGCGCGTCGCCCGGCCAGTTCTTGATGTAGCTTTTCAGCATCCGGTTCTCGAAGCTCTGCTCTTCGAGCACCGCCTTGGCGACATCGAGAAAGGAGATGACGCCCATTAGCATGCCATCGTCGACTACGGGCAGGTAACGGGAATGCTTTTCAATCATCAGGCGACGCAGATCGTTGGCATCCATGTCGGAATACGCCGTCACCGGATCCCTGACCATCACGTCCCCCACCAGCGCATTGTTCCGGCCCGTGGCACTGCCCTTCAGCGCCTTGAGCACCTCGCGAAAGGTCAACATGCCGACCATCTTGCCGGCATCCATGACGACCAGCGAGCCGACATCGAGATCGGCCATCGTTTCGATGGCAAACGCCAGCGACTGCTGCGGCGTCACCGTATAGAGCGTCGCTCCCTTGACCCTGAGGATTTCCCTGACCTGCATGGCGTTCTCCCGAGAAGCTATTGTTTGATGCAAACGATCTTAGTGCATCCGCAATTATTCGGAAAGGATTACGGCACCCCCGGATAAGTACGTTGTCAAACCCAAGGGCCCAAACAACGATTGCCAAACCCTATCGCCGTATTTATTAAATTTTATGAAATTGCCACTTGCAAAATGTCATATTTGTATATACAGTTCGTAATATTACCTAAGTCATATATCGCTAGGATGCTTGGGTAAGCCTATTCGACTAGCGTATGGAGAATGGATAATGACTACCGTCAAGACCATCGAAAAAATCGACGCCCGTGAAATCCGTCGCAAACTCGGCCTCAACCAGCAACAATTCTGGTCCACCCTGGGCGTCACCCAAAGCGGTGGCTCACGCTACGAAAGCGGCCGCAACATGCCTAAGCCGGTGCGCGAACTGCTCCGCTTGGTACACGTTGAACAGGTCGATATCAAGAACATCAAGCGTGACGATTGGGAAGTGATCGAGTACCTCAAGTCCCAGGAACCGGAGCTGTTCAAGTCCCTGAAAAAGTCGGCTCGCAGCCACGCAAAAAAAGCGGCCTGATTTTTGCCCAAAAAGGGGCATTGACCGTAGCAATAACGGGCATTACGGGGAAATAACCACCCGAATGCCCGTTTTATTTTCTATCAACGCTGCGAAATCTACCAAATTTTCTGTCGGCAGTGCGCTCAGGCGCGGCGCCGCCAGCTGCTGCGACGGCCTAGCCAACCCGTAAAGGTGCACGCCCGCCAGTTTTCGGGCCAGTGGTCGTAGCAAATCACAATAGGCCAACTGAGATGCGACTGACGGAGCAACGCCATCCAGCGCGAACCAGCAGGTCTGGACCCAGGTCGGCGCCAGTCCGGCACAGATTTCCAGATTCTTGGCCACCTTTTCCGGTTGCCCTGGAACACCGTTGATCTCGGCCACCTCTTCGGGCAGCGCCCGGTCAACCTTGAACCAGACCTCACCGCCGAGTTCGCCCAGATGCCTGACGCCCCGTTGCACCTCGGGCCTGTGCATCAGACTACCGTTGGTAATCAGACGCACGACCAGCCTGCCCTGCTGACCAAAACGCGCCAGAACCACGCCGACGCGCGCCACGGCCTCGGCGAACTCGGCCGCACTGGTCGGTTCGCCGTTGCCGGAAAACGCAACGTCCATCAGGCGACGCGCCTCGGGAGGCACCGCACGCTGCATGAAATCACCTTCGAGAGCATCACTCAGGAAGAGCTCAAGCTCACTTTCCAGCCGATCCAGATCGATCGGCGGCGGCCCGCCACGCGTCAGGTTCTCGACCTGGCAATACAGACAAGCCCAGTTGCAGGCATTGTTGGGATTGAGGTTGATGCCGATAGACACCCCGCCGGCGCGACGCGACACGACGGGGTAAACGTAGAGCAAACCGGCACTGTCCCGGCGGTGATCATCGGTGGTAAGCATGGCGCATTGTATAATCCGCGACCGCCTTGTCGAGCAATACGCCCATGTTGATTACCCGCCGCCTCGAATTCGATGCCGGGCACCGCATCCCCGACCACAAAAGTCAGTGCCGCCACCTGCACGGGCACCGCTACGCCATCGAAATCACCCTCTCCGGCAGCGTCATCGACAAGGCCGGCGATGCCGCCAACGGCATGGTCATGGATTTCTCGCAAGTCAAGGATTTGGCCAACACCCACTTGGTCAAGGAATGGGACCACGCCTTCCTGGCCTTCGCCGGCGACACTGCCATTGTCGACTTCCTGACCTCGCTGCCCGGCCACAAGACGGTCATCCTCGACCGCGTGCCCACCGCCGAAAACCTGGCGCGCATCGCGTTCGAGCGCCTCGACGCCGTCTATCGCGACACCTACGGCAACCACCTCCGCCTCGAACAAGTCAGGCTCTACGAAACCCCGAACTGCTGGGCCGACGCGCTACGCACGCGCCTGGATTGAGCCGGCCAACATCTGCCCCTATACTGCGCAAATAAGCCAAGGGCCTGCCTCGAGGCAAACGGAGGGGGAGATGGAAGACAAGACCGCAGGTAACGCACGGCCATCCATTCGCCATTTGAGTGCCAGGCCGGCATGACACAGCCAACGCGCGCCATACCGAATACCGCGCTGGTCCTGACCGGTGGCGGCGCCCGGGCCGCCTATCAGGTCGGCGTCCTGCTCGCCGTCGCCAAGCTCTCCACTAACCGGCGGCAAAACCCTTTTCCGATTCTCTGCGGCACCTCCGCCGGCGCCATCAACGCAACCAGCATTGCCTGCCTGGCCGACAACTTCGGCAAGGCCGTCTCGGTCCTCGCCAGCTTCTGGCGCAACATGCACGCCGGCGACATCTACCGCGCCGACCCACTCGGGATCGGCATTTCAGGTGCCCACTGGCTGACCACCCTGACCATGGGCTGGCTGATCCGCAATCCGCCCCGCTCCCTGCTCGACAATGCGCCGCTGCGCGAACTGCTAACCCGCCACCTCGATTTCCGCGGCATCGAGCGTTCCATCGAAAAAGGCGCCCTGCACGCGCTGAGTATTTCAGCCTCGGGTTACGAATCGGGCGACAACATCAATTTCTTCCAGGGCCACCCCAGCGCGCAGCCATGGCGTCGGGTCCAGCGCATTGGCATTCGCTCCGAGATCAGCGTTGACCATCTGCTCGCCTCCAGCGCCATCCCGTTCATTTTCCCGGCCACCAAGATTCATCGCGAATATTTCGGGGACGGTTCGATGCGTCAGCTGGCGCCAATCTCGCCGGCCATCCACCTCGGCGCCGAACGGGTGCTGATTGTCGGCGCCGGGCGCAAGAACGAACACCAGGAACGGCGAAGGGTTGACGGCCACCCCTCGCTCGCCCAGATCGCCGGCCACGCCCTGTCGAGCATCTTCCTCGACAGCCTGGCTGTCGACATCGAGCGCATGCAACGCATCAACCGCACGCTCTCGGCCATTCCACCCGAGGTCCGCGACAACAGCGAAATCCCGCTTCGCCCCATCCGCACCCTGATCATCTCGCCGTCCGAACGCATCGAGCGTATCGCCGCCGAACACGCCAAGTCCTTGCCTTGGGCAATGAAAATGATGCTGGGGGGAATTGGCGGCATGAATCGCCGTAACGGCACGCTTACCAGCTACCTGCTGTTCGAAAAGCCTTACACGCGGGCACTGATCGATCTCGGCTACGCCGACACCATGGCACGTTCGCAGGAAGTGGGCGACTTTCTAGATCTCTGAGGGATCTGGCGGGTCCGGTGAGATTCGAACTCACGATGGATTTCTCCACGCCGGTTTTCAAGACCGGTGCATTCAACCACTCTGCCACAGACCCTTGGAAGAGGCGCGCATAATACCACATGGCGCAAAGGCTGCCAGACGAGGATCAGAAGTGCCATTGAAACTTCCCCCCCGCTCCGCTAGTCTTAGCATCTGTCGAAACAACGAAAGGGAATATCCCGCATGAACACCAATTTCGAGATCGCCAACCAGAACGCTTCCGGACTTGCGCTTCAGCAGAACCGCGTCCTGCGCAACACGTACATGCTGCTCGGCCTGTCCATGGTGCCGACGGTTCTCGGTGCGCTGGTCGGTATCCAGATGGGCTTCAGCTTCCTGGCCGGCAGCCCGTTCATGGCCTTCATGCTCTTCCTCGGTATTGCCTGGGGTTTCATGTGGGGCATAGAGAAAAACAAGGATAGCGGCCTGGGTGTTGCCCTCCTGCTTGGATTCACCTTCTTCATGGGCTTGATGCTGTCGCGCATTCTGCAGGTCGCGCTGGGCTTCTCGAATGGCGGCTCGATGATCGCTCTCGCCGCTGGCGGCACTGGTGCCATCTTCTTCACGTTGTCGACGGTAGCCGCTGTCAGCAAGCGTGACTTCACCGGCATGGGCAAGTTCCTGTTTGTCGGAATGATCGTCGTCCTCCTGGCAGCCGTGGCCAACATCCTCTTCCAGATTCCGGCCCTTTCACTGACCATCGCCGTCGCCGTCGTCGGCATCTTCTCGGCGTATATCCTCTACGACATCAGCCGCATCGTCCAAGGCGGCGAGACCAATTACGTCAGTGCCACGCTGGCGGTCTATCTCGACATCTACAACGTATTCGTCAGTCTGCTGCAATTGATCATGGCCTTCACCGGCGAACGCGACTGATCGATCCCTGCAGAACGAACAAGGGCGGCCAAACAGGCCGCCCTTTTTTGTGCACCTGACCACCCGAGGCTACTAGCGCTCGAAAACGGCAATCGACTCCACATGCGCCGTCTGCGGAAACATGTTGACCGCGCCGGCAGACACAAAGCGATACCCTTTGGCCCCGACCAGCACGGCAGCATCGCGGGCCAGTGTGGCAGGGTTGCACGAGACGTAGACAATGCGCCCTGGAATTTCGCCATGCAGCGCCTTGACCAGTTCGAGCGCGCCTTCGCGTGGCGGATCGATCAGCATCTTGTCGAAATGCCCGAGTGCCGCCACCGACTGCTCAGTACATTCGAACAAATTGGCCACGCCAAACTCGACGTGGTCAGCCAGCCCATTCGCTTCGGCGCTTTCCCGGCCGCGCCGAACGAGGCCCGAACTCCCCTCGACGCCGACAACCCTGGCCCCGGAATGCGCGATAGGCAGCGTGAAGTTGCCAAGTCCACAGAACATGTCGGCGATTCGCTCGCCCGGTTGCGGATCCAATAGACGTAGCGCGCGACGGACCAGCACTCGGTTCACGGCGTGATTGACCTGGGTAAAGTCGGTCGGCCGGAAATCCAACTCCAACTCGAATTCAGGCAAGGTATACGACAGGCGCGGGCCGGGCACAGGATAAAAGCGATGTGCCGAATCGGGTCCCTTTGGCTGCAGGTAGATCACAACCTCGTGGCGATCGGCAAAAGTCCTCAGCAATTTCTCATCTGCTACGGTCAGAGGTGCCAGAAGGCGCAAAACCAGGGCCGTGCAATGCTCGCCTACAGAAACCTCTACTAGCGGCAAGCGCTCGGCGACCGACAGCGCCCCAAACAGCTCCCGCATTGGCAGCAAGAGCGCAGAAACGTGCGGCGGCAATATGGCACACGTTTGCATGTCGGCAATATAGCTGCTGCGCTTTTCATGGAAGCCCACCAGCATGCTGCCTTTTCTCGGAACCTTGTGCACGGCGAGGCGGGCCCGATGGCGATACCCCCAGGCTTCCCCCTGAATCGGCGGGAGAATTGTTTCAGGACGCACACGGCCAATATGCCAGAGACTATCCTCAAGGACTCGCTGCTTGGTGGCAAGCTGTGCCGACGAGTCCATATGCTGCATCGCACAGCCACCGCAAATACCAAAATGAGGGCAGCGTGGATCGACACGCGCGTTGGAGGGCTTTAGAACGCTGACCAGATGCGCCAGTTCGTAATTCGGCTTGCGGCGGAAACTGGCGTACTCGACGGTTTCACCAGGCAGCGCGCCGTCGACAAAAATCGCCTTGCCCTCCTGGCGGGTTATTCCGCGCGCCTCATGGTCCAGCGATTCGACAATCCCGATCGGCACGGTCAACTCCGAAAAAAGCGCGAATTCTATCAATCGGTTACACTAAACACCATGGCTCGCGAACTGATCACCTCCTGGGCAGACTACCAGACAGCAGTGGACCGTCTGCTGGCTATTGCCTGCGAGAAAATCTGCGTTTATGACGAAGACCTGGCCTCGCTAAAGCTCGAATCTGCGAACCGGCTATCCGCCATCAAGCGCGTCCTGCTGGCCAGCCATGGCGAAGTTCTCAGAATCGCCGTCCGCAATGCGGCACTCATCCGGCAGCAACACCCGATGTTCCAGCAACTCCTGAGCACCTATGCTCACCTTGCCAAAGCTCAGGAAACGCCCACTCAACTGGCCCATTTGCGCGACAGCATGATCATCGTCGACGACAAGCACGCACTGATACGCTTCGAACGTGACTTACCTCGCAGCAAACTGCTGATCGACGAAGCGGACGAACTTCGCCCCTATCTGACCCGCTTTCGCGAAATATGGGAAGAAGGGGGCGAAGGGGTCACCACGACCACCATTGGGCTATAGTAGTCAATCGCCATTCTGCAATGCAGCATAGAGCCCCAACATTGCCATTTTTTTGATATAATTGCAGGCTGATCGGGTAGCTCCTGATCTCCGATAAATTAAGATTTTGTTGGCTCTTATCGATAAGGAAACTCCATGAATAAGTCTATCCTCGTTGCTGCTCTCCTCGCTGTTGCCCTGTCCGCTTGCGGCAAGAAGGAAGAACCGGCTGCTGCCGCTCCGGCTCCGGCTCCTGTTGCCGCTCCGGCTCCGGCTCCTGCTGAAGCCGCCAAGCCGGCTGAAGCCGCTGCTCCGGCTGCCGCCCCGGCCGCTGAAGCCAAGCCGGCTGAAGCTGCTGCTCCGGCCGCCCCGGCTGCTGCTGACGCTGCCAAGGCTGTTGTCGAAGCCGGCAAGGCTGCTGCTGACGCTGTCAAGAAGTAATTCTTCTTGCTTCAGCAAAAACGGGGCTACGGCCCCGTTTTTTATTGCCTGAATTCGGAAGGCTCTTAAGAATCTCACGCAAAAAAGCCCGGCGCACCGGGCTTTTTCAAGATGTCCGGAAAGCTCCGGACAACGGCGTCTACTATTGCAGTTGCTGAAGCAGCAACGCCAGAATCTTTTTCGAGGTTTCAGACTTGTCGGTACCGCCCTCGTTCGACAATATCTGAACGACACTTTGCTGGCCGGCATCACTGACATGAATGCGATATTGGACCTTGGAGCTGGCTGGTGGCTCGGAGCCTTTCCAGAAGGCCAGCTTGGATAACCAGCCATCGTCTTTCTTGGCGTTATCCACTTCCGGGTCGACGTAGCGGACAAAGTACAGGCCGCGCGTGCGATCACGGTCTTCGACAGTGAACCCGACGCGATCGAGTGCCAAGCCAACGCGACGCCAGGCGCGGTCAAAGCGCTCAAAAACCTCCAGCGTACCGGCACCATCGTCGGATTTAGCCAGCTTTGCCCTTGGCTCGGCCTTGGCCGCCGCAACCGACGCTTCCGCCCGCTTCTCTTCAGAACCGAGGCGAACCATCAGGCGGCGCAGCATTTCTGCTTCGAGTTCCGGGTCAGCTGGACGCGGCTGCCAGCGTGTATCGTCCTTGGCCGAAGAGGTGTAGACCTCCTCCATGGCGCGATGGCTTATGAATACGTCGGTCGTACCCGGGGTTGTTCCCGGTTCGAAACGGGTGCGGAACTTGTCACGCTCACCGGTCGAATACAGCGAATCGAGCAAGCGTCCGAGCGTGCTGCGAATGATGTCGTTGCCAAGCTTGGCACGATTTTCCGCCCAGTCGGTTTCCATCACGCCAGCTTCCGGACGTTCGATGGCGATAATGAAACCGGTTTCCTGCCAGAAGTCCTTGACCGTATCCCACAACTTATCGGCAGGCGCGGTCACGACCAGCCAGCGCTGGTTACCGGAGCGCTCGACGCGCACCTTGTCCACCTGCGGTAGAACCGTCGAATTCTGGGCCTGGGCGGCCGGCGTGCGGTCGGCGCTGTAGGCGGAGTAGGTTGCACTGCCCTTGCCCGCCGCATCCGGCACCAGGTAGCGATCATCGCGCACCACCTGCGATAGGTCAGGCGGAATCTCAAGAGTCGGCGCCTTGCCTGCCGATTTATATTCGATCTTGCGGGAGTCGGGAAGCATGCTGCACCCGGCCAGCGCAATGGAAAGCAGGGAAAGGGTAAGGCCGGAAAGCCGACGATTCATGTTTCGTTACTCCGTCAGGCTATCACGCCGGCCTGGCGCATGGCTGCGAGCACACGGGCCTGGTTGGCATCGGACAAGGTAGTCAGCGGTAGACGGATGCCATTGGGCATCAAACCCATCTTGTGCACCGCCCACTTGACCGGAATCGGGTTGGCTTCACAGAACAGGTCGCGATGCAGGCCGAGCAACTTGAACTGGATATCACGAGCCTTGGCAACGTTGCCTGCAGCGGCTGCAACACACATCTCGTGCATCAGACGCGGCGCGACGTTGGCGGTCACCGAAATGTTGCCATGGAAGCCCATCATGATGGTCGAGACGCAACTCATGTCGTCGCCGCTATAGAGGGCAAAATCCTTCGGGGCGCGGGTGATCAGGTCACAGGCGCGATCGAAATTGCCGGTCGCGTCCTTGACGCCGACGATGCCTGGCACTTCGGCCAGACGCAGGATGGTGTCGTTGGCCATGTCGGCCACGGTACGGCCCGGCACGTTATAGAGCAGCACCGGCAGTTCGACGGCTTCGGCAATCGCCTTGAAGTGGCGATAAAGGCCTTCCTGCGTCGGCTTGTTGTAGTAGGGAACGACCGACAGGGCCATATTGGCGCCGGCCTTCTTGGCAAACTCGGTCAGTTCGATGGCTTCGGCCGTCGAATTGGCACCGGTGCCTGCAATGACGGGAATGCGGCCGGCCGCATGGTCGACCGTGACCTTGATCAGTTCACAATGTTCCTCGACATTAACCGTCGGCGATTCGCCGGTGGTCCCGACAACCACGATGGCGTCCGTGCCTTCGCGCACATGGAAATCGACCAGGCTGCGCAGGGAATTCAAATCGAGACTGCCATCCTCGTGCATGGGCGTAACGATGGCGACAATGGATCCAGTAATCATGGCCTGTTTATGGAATGAATAATCTGTTGATTGTAACTGAAGGCCAATCGCCGCGGAAAGGCGCTTGGGTAACAGTTTGTTATTTTTCCGGCAGCCAGTGAAGCAGGCCGCGCGCGACACGCATTTTGCCGCCGGGCAAGCTGAGTTCAGGATGCCGGTCTGGGCCGGCGTCCAGCAACTGGCGTGCGAATTCGTCCAGGCGACTGGCGACCGGGACCTGCCAGCCAAGATGGCGCAAGCGGAAGCGAAGCAGATTCTTCAACCGGGGAAGGGTTAGCACTTTCAATTCCGACAGACGTGCCGCTTCGTTGTCGCCGACCCGTTGCCAGTCAAGTCGCGCCAGGTCGTCAAGCAGCGTCGCAGCTTCGCCAAAATTGCTGGCGGCTTGCGCCAGTGAGGCTTCCGCCGTCGGAAAGCGCTGCCCCAAGGTAGCCAGGGCTTTGTGGCGCAGGAAATTGCGAGTCAATGCGGTGTCGGCATTGCTCTCATCGTCCACCCAGGAAAGTCCGGCATCGCTGGCGTAGGTTTCGAGGTCGGCACGGGAGCAATGGAGCAGCGGGCGAAGCAGGCGTCGGCTGCCGAAGGCGCGCTCGGCCGGCATGCCGGCAGCCCCGGTCACACCGGCACCGCGCAGCAGGTTGAACAGCACGGTTTCTGCCTGGTCGCCACGATGATGAGCCAGCAGCAGGCAATCGCTTGCTGCTTCGGTAAAGATTTCATAGCGCGCAGCGCGTGCCGCCGCTTCCAGACCGAGCCCGGAGGAGCGATCGACGGCAACCCGGCGGATGCTCAGGGGAATAGTGAGCCGAGCGCAACAGTCCGCGCAGAATTGGGCCCAGGCATCGGCGTTGGGCGATAAGCCATGATGGACATGGATGGCGTCGAGACGGCCGGTGTAGCCCAGTTGAGTCAGCAGATGCAACAGGACGACCGAGTCGCAGCCGCCGGAAAGCCCGACGGTCAGGCGTTCGCTCGGCCCGAGGCGGGGGGCGAGAAAAGCGCCGACCCGCTCAATCAGGTTAGCTGACAGCCTGTTCCTTGTAGCGGCCATAGCTCATCAGCCGCTCGTAGCGCGTCGCCAGCAGTTCGGCCGTCGACAGCCCGGAAAGCTGCTTGAGCGCTTCCTGCAGGGCTTTCTTGAGGTTTTGCGCCATCGCCGCGTGATCGCGGTGGGCGCCGCCGAGCGGCTCGCTGATGATCTTGTCGATCAAACCCAGCGTTTTCAGGCGCTGCGCGGTGATGCCCATGGTTTCAGCGGCTTCCGGTGCTTTCTCGGCGCTCTTCCAGAGGATGGAGGCGCAGCCTTCCGGGGAAATCACGGAATAAGTCGAATACTGCAGCATCTGCACGGTGTCGCCGACAGCGATGGCCAGGGCGCCGCCGGAGCCGCCTTCACCGATGATGGTGACGATGACCGGCACTTTCAGTTCGGCCATCACGTACAGGTTGCGGCCGATGGCTTCGGACTGGCCGCGCTCTTCCGCATCGATGCCGGGGTAGGCGCCCGGCGTATCGACGAAAGTCATCACCGGCAGGCCGAATTTCTCGGCCAGCTTCATCAGGCGCAGGGCCTTGCGATACCCCTCGGGGCGCGGCATGCCGAAATTGCGGTAGATTTTTTCCTTGGTGTCGCGGCCCTTCTGGTGGCCAATGACCATGACCGGCTGGCCGTTGAAGCGGGCCAGACCACCAACGATGGCGTGATCATCGGCAAAAGCGCGGTCACCGTGCAGCTCCTCGAAATCGGTGAAGATCAGCGACAGGTAGTCCAGCGTGTAGGGGCGCTGCGGATGGCGCGCCACCTGCGAAATCTGCCAGGGCGTCAGTTTGGCGTAGATATCCTTGGTCAACTGGCCGCTTTTCTGTTCCAGTCGATCAATCTCTTCGGAGATGTCGACGGCGGAGTCATCCTGCACGAAACGCAGTTCTTCGATCTTGGCTTCAAGATCGGCAATCGATTGTTCGAAGTCGAGGAAACTTGTTTTCATGGACTGCTCGTTTTCTAAGTTGGGGCGCATTTTACCCCAAGGCAAGGCTTCAATACTCAACCGGCAGGGGATCGAGGCTGCGCCAGAGGTACCAGGTCGCCACCGAACGCCACGGCCGCCAACGTTCCCCGAACTCTGCCAAGGTCCGGCGCGACTGGCGTTCGCCCGAAAAATAGCGCTCGAACACCGCACGCTGCAGGCCAATATCGTCCAGCGGGAAGACATCCGGGCGCATCTGGTTGAAGATCAGGAACATCTCCGCCGTCCACCGGCCAATCCCCCGCACGGCAGTCAGTTCGGCGATCACCGCATCATCGTCAAGCCTTGCCCAGGCGTCGGAGTCCAGGCTGCCGCTGGCAAAATGCGCGGCCAGGTCGCAGAGGTATTCTATCTTCCGCTTCGACAGGCCGCAGCCGGCCAGACCTGCTTCACCCAAACCGAGCACACGTTCCGGAGACATTTCGCCGACCTGCGCCGAAAAGCGCCCCCATACCGCATCGGCCGCCTTGACCGAGATCTGCTGGCCGACGATGGAACGGGCCAGGGTTCCGAATGGATCGCCGCGCGAAACAAGCGACAGCCCGGCAAAGCGTTCGACCAGTTCGGCCATCTCCGGATCGCTGCGCGACAACTCGGCGACAGCCTGCCCCCAATACACCGGCCCAGTCAGCGGCGAAACCTGAAATGCTACGGTCGGCCCGAAAAAAGTGGCAATTTCATCAGTATCCAAAGACGCGTCCTTTCAAGTTTGCTAACATTGTTTGAAACAATCAGAGAACAGCCAATGCCCTGCTCGGACCCAATATTCGTCCATCCGCTTCTCGGTGCGGATGATGCCTGGTCAGGCTTTCGCATCGAGTTCGCGCCCGGTCGTGCCAGCCTCGAAGCACTTTCCCGCCTCCGCGCCTCGCCACAGTTTGAAGTATTCGACAAGCGCGCGCTGTGGTTCATTCCCGCACTGCCCGACGCCAGCGAAGCGGCTCAAACGATGGCGCATTCGGTCACGGTATTCTCGCCGCGAGTCAGCGGCCAGGACACCGAAGCCCTGAACCGACTCGAAGCCGCATTGCGCCAGGCGCAGCACAAGGTCGCTCTGGTCGTTGTGCCGGAGAACAAGCTGCCCGCCACCGGCTCGTGGGACTACCTGCTGATCGGTGCCAGTCACGCCCGAAGCCTGCCGCCCTACACCCTGCTCGGCATGGCCAGTCGAACCACGGTCGTCGCCACCGACGTGCACACCCACAATGACCGTCAATGGGCTCTGAGCAATGCCTGCACCCTGTCGTCCAGCGAATTCCTGCTGACCCGTCCGACCGGGAGCCCCAAACCGGACATTACCCGGCTCAAACTGCTGAAACTGCTCGGCCTGATCTGTGACGATGCGGATACGGGCGCCCTGGACGCCGTTTTCCGTGAAGAACCGAAGCTCTCGTACAGCCTGTTGCGCCTGGTCAATTCGGCAGCGATTGCGCCGCCCAGCCCGATCACCAGCTTTACCCAGGCGATCAACCTGCTCGGCCGGCGCCAGTTGCAGCGCTGGCTGCAACTGCTGGTTTATTCCGACCCCAACAATGGCCAGCACCCGAATCCGCTGCTCCAGAAGGCAGCCGCCCGCGGTCGTCTGCTCGAACTGCTGGCCAGCCAGCTGCCGCAATCCGCCACCCCCGGCAGCGACTGCGAAATCGCTTTCATGGTCGGCACTTTCTCGCTGCTGGATGTGCTGCTTTGCATGCCGATGCCGGAAATCCTGCACCAGTTGCCACTCCCGGAAGTGACAACCAGGGCGCTGCTAACCCACGAAGGCTGCCTGGGACAACTGTTGGGCGTCATTGATGCGGTCGACAAACACGACCTGGCCACCGCGACTAACCGGCTCAAGGTACTGGGCATCGATGGCGGCAATTTCCTGGACGCCCAGCTCGACGCACTCAGCTGGGCCAGCAAGATCCGGCCGGCCGCCTGATCAGCCGAAGCGACCGCTCAGGAAGGGGTTGTACTTGCGTTCCTCGCCGAGGGTCGACATCGGCCCGTGACCGGGAATGAAATCGACATCGTCGCCGAGCGGGAAGAGCTGTTCCTTGATCGAACGGATCAGCGTGTCGTAGTCGCCGCGCGGAAAATCGGTACGGCCGATAGAGCCCTGAAACAGCACGTCGCCGACTTGCGCCAGCCGGCTCGGCGCATGGAAGAAGACGACATGCCCAGGCGTATGGCCAGGGCAATGCAGCACATCGAGTTCCACCTCGCCAAAACTGACCTTGTCGCCACCCTTCAACCAGCGCGTCGGCTCGAAACTGCGCACATTGGGAAAGCCGAACATCTTGCTCTGCTGCGGCATGCCCTCGATCCAGAAACGATCTTCCTCGTGCGGCCCCTCGATGGTCGTTACGCCCGTTTTTTCGGAAAGGGCCGCGACGCCGCCCGCGTGGTCGATGTGGCCGTGGGTGACGAGAATCTTGGCCAGTGTCAGATTCTCATCTTCAAGCAGGCGGATGATGCGTTCGACGTCGCCGCCCGGGTCGATCACCGCGGCCTGACGGGTCTTTTCGCACCAGAAAACGGTGCAATTCTGTTCGAAGGGCGTAACCGGAACGATGGCGTATTGCATGGCGATTGATCAATTGTTGGGGCGATCCGGATTATCGCATGCCGCCGCCCTTGCCCGACGAGGACGGCGCCCTTAAACTGCCCCCTGCCTGCAGGCAACAACCCATTTCGAAGGCGACCACGACATGCTCGACCATCCGCTGCCGGACATTGATTCCTGGACCTTGCTGTTCAACAGCAACAGCCTGCCCATCCTGCGCGTGACCAAGCGGCGGCTGGACGAAATGCGTGCCGATCTCGACCGCGTCGACGCCCGCGAACTGGCACGTCTGATCCTGCAGGACCCGATCCTGACTGTACGCGTACTGGCCTTCATCCAGCCGATGCGTGGCCGCTCGCTGCAACGCGACATCACGACCATCGCCAGCGCCGTGATGATGGCCGGCATCGAACCCTTCTTCAATCGCTTCAGCGAGCTGTACACCATCGAGGACCAACTCAAGGAAGCCGGCCCGCAAGCCCTGCTCGGCGTCCTGCAGATTGTCCGCCGCGCCCAGCGGGCCGCCGACTACGCTCAGGAATGGGCCATCTGGCGGCACGATGTGAACATGGAAGAAGTGCGCATCGCGGCGCTACTCCACGACCTGGCCGAAATTCTCGTCTGGTGCTCCGCGCCGCAGCTCGGGCTGGCCATCCTCGACCTGCAGAAACAGCACCCGAGCATGCGCAGTGTTGACGCCCAGAAACAGACGCTGGGCTTCAGCTTCCTGGAAATCCAGCTTGAACTCTGCCGCGTCTGGCACCTGCCCGAACTGCTGCAGAAGCTGATCGACGACGATCACGCCGAGTCGCTGCGCGTCAAGAACGCCACGCTCGCCGTTCGCCTGGCTCGCCACTCGTCGCATGGCTGGAACGACCCGGCGCTGCCCGACGATTTCAGGGAAATTGGCCAGTTGCTCAACATGACCCCGGAAGGCGTTCGCCAGCGCATCGGCCTCGACCCGATGCCGGCCCGCGAAGCCGACGGCCAGGCCAACGCCTAGTCGCTATCCACAGTAGCGCAGGTTGGCCCAGTCGAGCAGCAGTTCCGGTGACTGGTAGGCGACGAAGATCAGCGCCAGTAGGACGATTGCCAGCGCCGCTGCAACTCCGCCAACAAACCAGCGCCATTGCGGCTTCATGCCGCAACTCCCTGCCGCACCAGCGGCTTCTCGTCGATTGGCCAGGAACACCAGGCGGCCACTACCGACAGGCCAATGGCCAGCCCCCAGGCAATCAGATAGGAACCGGTCTCGTCGAAAATTCGCCCGCCCAGCCAAGCCCCAAGAAAACTGCCCAACTGGTGGCCGAGGAAGATCACACCAGTCAGCATCGACATGTAGCGCAGCCCGAAAATCTGGGCGACCAGGCCGTTGGTCAGCGGCACGGTGCCTAGCCAGAGCAGGCCGATCACTGCGGAGAATATCCAGGCCCCTGCAGTAGTGAGCGGAACCAGCATGAAGATCAGGATCGCGACCGCACGCAGGGCGTAGATCAGCACCAGCAAATTTTTCTTGCTCGAGCGCCCGCCCCCCCAGCCGAAGATGAAAGAACCGAAGATGTTAAACAGGCCGATCAGCGCCACGGCCGTCATGCCGACATTGGCCGACAGTCCGCCATCGACCAGGTAGGACGGCAAGTGCAGCATGATGAAGGCGGTCTGGAAGCCGCAGACGAAATAGCTCCAGAACAGGTAGTGAAAGCTGCGTTCGCCCCCTGCTTCGCGCAACGCCTCGACGACCGACTGCCCGGCCCCGGCGGCCGGCTTGTGGCCGTCGGCCATAGCATAGGCGAGCGGCGCGATCAGCCCGACGCCGGCGGCGAGCAGGACCAGCGCGCTCTGCCAGCCGTAGGTCGAGATCAGCATCTGGCCGACCGGCAGCACGGCAAACTGGCCGAAGGAGCCGCCGGCGCTGGCGATGCCGAGGGCCAGGCTACGTTTTTCCGGCGTCGTGTGGCGCCCGACAACGCCCATGATCACCGCGAAGGTGGTTCCCGACAGCCCGAAGCCGATCAGCACCCCGGCCGACAGGTCGAAGGCCAGCGGCGTGTTCGCCTGCGCCATCAGGATCAGGCCAATCACGTAGAGCGCTGCCGAGGCGGTGATGGTGCGGCCGGCCCCGTGGCGGTCGGCCAGCGCGCCGGCGAAGGGCGAAGCCAGGCCCCAGACCAGGTTCTGGATGGCAATGGCGAACGAGAAGGTTTCGCGGCTCCAGCCGTGATCGAGCGTCATCGGCTGCAGGAACAGGCCGGCCGTATGGCGCACGCCCATCGACAGCGTCAGGATGATGCAGCCGACGGTCAGGATGATCAGCGGGGTGCGCCAGCCGGCGCTGCTCGGATTCATGTCGGCGCTTTCGATAAATGCGTTGGAACGTGGTGCCTACGCCGGGTTCCCGGCGCGTGCCTCAAGAACTTCCCAGCGTTCGAGCATGGCCATCAGCTCGTCGTCGATGGCGGCCAGCCGTTCGGCCGCCTTTTGCGCGCCCGACGGATCGGTCTGGTAGATGGCCGGATCTTCGAGGCGCTGACTCAGCGTCGCCTGTTCGGCCTCCAGGTCGGCGATCTTGCCGGGCAGCGCCTCTAGTTCGCGCTGCTCTTTCCACGAAAGCTTGTCGGCCTTGGCCTTGACCGGCTCGCCAGTCTTGGCCGCCGGCTTTGCCTCGGCCTTCGGCTTGGCCGCTTCCCTGGCAACGCTGGCCTTGTAGTTGGCCCAGTCGCTGTAGCCGCCGGCGTATTCGTGCCAGTTGCCGTCGCCTTCGGCGGCGATGGTCTGGGTCACCACGTTGTCGAGGAAGGTCCGGTCGTGGCTGACCAGGAACAGGGTGCCGTCGTAGTTCTGCAGCAGTTCTTCGAGCAGTTCCAGCGTGTCGATATCAAGGTCGTTGGTCGGCTCGTCGAGGACCAGCACATTGGCCGGCTTGGCGAACAGGCGGGCGAGCAACAGGCGGTTGCGTTCGCCACCGGACAGCGAACTGACTGGCGAACGGGAGCGTTCCGGCGCGAACAGGAAGTCTTCGAGGTAGCCGATCACGTGCTTCTTGGCGCCACCGATCTCGACCCAGTCGGAGCCCGGCGAGATGACGTCGGACAGCGTTGAATTGGGATCGAGCTGGGTACGGAACTGGTCGAAGTAGGCGATTTCCATTTTCGTGCCCTGGCGGACGACGCCGGAGTCCGGCTGGATTTCGCCGAGGATCAGCCGGAGCAGCGTCGTCTTGCCGGCGCCATTGGGGCCGATCAGGCCGATCTTGTCGCCGCGCTGGATACGGGTCGAAAAATCGCGAACAATTTGGCGCTCACCGTAGCATTTGGCGACATGTTCCAGTTCGGCGACCAGTTTGCCGCTCTTGTCGCCAGCATCGAGCTGCAGGTTGACCTTGCCCATGCGCTCGCGCCGCGCCTGGCGTTCGGCGCGCAGCTTATCGAGGCGCTGGACGCGGAAGACGGCGCGCGTCCGCCGCGCCTCGACACCCTTGCGAATCCAGACTTCTTCTTCCTTGAGCAGCTTGTCGGCCCGGGCATTGGCCAGCGACTCCTCGTGCAGCATGGCCTCCTTGCGCTGCTGATACTGGCTGAAATTGCCGGGAAAACTGGCCAGCTTGCCGCGATCGAGCTCGACGATGCGGGTGCACACCCGATCAAGAAAGGAACGGTCGTGAGTGATGAAAAACAGCGTGACACCGGACTCGATCAGCATCGTTTCCAGCCATTCGATGGCGGCGATGTCGAGGTGGTTGGTCGGCTCGTCGAGGAGCAGCACTTCGGGCGCCACGGCCAGCGCCTGGGCCAGCGCCAGGCGCTTCTTCTGGCCGCCGGACAGGGTGCCGACGACGGCATCCGCGTTCAGGCCGAAACGGTCGATGACGCGCTCGGCCTGCGCCTCGTAGGCCCAGGCGCCGCGGGCTTCCAGTTCATGCTGCAGGGCAGACATCCGCACCAGCAGTGCCTCGGGATCACCCTCGCCTTCGGCCATCCGGTGCGACACCTCGTGGTATTCGGCAAGCAGCGTCGAGTTTTCGCCCATGCCGGAAATGACCGCCTCGAAAATCGTCTGTTCGGGGTCGAAGGCCGGCTCCTGCGGCACGTAGCCGACCCGGATGCCAGGCTGCACCCAGACTTCGCCGTCGTCGAGCCGTCCGCGTCCGGTGCCGGCGGCCATCGCCGCCAGCATTGACGACTTGCCGGTGCCGTTACGGCCGATCAGCGCCACCCGTTCGCCCGGATCGAGCAGAAAATCGGCATGATCGAGGAGCGGCACGTGGCCGTAGGCAAGGCAGGCGTCGGTCAGTTTGAGATAGGGCATGGCACAGGGTTGGGGCAGCACCGAACCGGCGCCGCGTTGGCAGAACCGGCATTTTAGCCGCTAGCCGCAGCGCCGGCCGCATCTATCGCAAGCCAGGCCGCCCCGGTACAATGCCGCCTCCTAAGCGTCTCCATAGTTAAATGGATATAACGGCTCCCTCCTAAGGAGCAGTTCCTGGTTCGATTCCGGGTGGGGACGCCAATAAATTTTCCAGACAAGTTCAGAAAAGTTCAAACGAGCATTGCTGAACTACCAACGTCTACTAATTTATATACAGATTAGTAGACATTAGTATTTCCCGTTCCGTATACTAATCTCTACTAAAACACCATTGGATTAGTAGACGCATGAGAACCCCACAGGCAGCCCCGGACTTCGGCGAGTTAACGCAAAGCTTGGCGCCAGAGACATTCCAATGGATTACAGCAAACATTAATCCGCTTGTTGGAGGACGCTACCTTCACTGGGATGAGCTACGCTACAGAACGCCCCCAGAAGAGGTTTCAAGAGAAGCCTGGTGGGCGTCGATTACTCTTGGTCGCACCTCTCTTCTACAAAACCTTCCTCTACTGGACAAGCGGGGAAAGCCATTTAGGTTCGCCACGCCAAGTCAAGTCTTGATCGATCTGCATCACATCGATCGTGACGCAGCTGGCCAGATAAACTCGTCAGCGGGAGAACCCATCAAGGAAGACCCGAATCGCTATTTGATCAGTTCGCTGATCGAAGAAGCCATTACGTCAAGCCAGCTTGAGGGCGCCTCCACAACGCGGCAGGTTGCAGCGTCAATGCTACGGAGTGGCAGAAAGCCTCGCGACCATAGCGAAAAAATGATCTTCAACAACTATCGAGCCATGGAGCATCTTCGCTCGATAAAGAACGATGCATTGACCCCTGCTCACATTCTGGAGTTGCATCGCATTCTCACAGAAGACACCTTGGATGATCCCTCTGATGCTGGGCGCTTTAGACAAGCAAACGACATCAAGGTCGTTGATCCCAGAGACGGAACTGTCCTGCATGAGCCGCCATGCCAGACAGAACTGCCAGAGCGCCTGGAGCGCCTATGCAACTTTGCCAATTCCGACGAAACTGCTTCGCCGTTTGTCCACCCCGTCCTTAGAGCCATCATTTTGCATTTCATGATGGGCTACGACCATCCGTTTGCCGACGGTAACGGCAGAACCGCGAGAGCCCTCTTTTACTGGTCCATTGCTCGCAGTGGTTACTGGCTAATGGAGTACACGTCAATTAGTCACATTATCAGGCGAGCCCCGGCCAAGTACATGCGTGCCTATCTCCACACGGAGACCGATGGAAACGATACGACCTATTTTCTGATTCATCAGTTATCGACGATCAGAAAGGCTATTGCGGCACTCCATGAGTATCTGGATAGAAAGGGGCGTGAGCAAAAGGAAACCGAAAAACTCCTTTCAGCGTCCGTATCCTTAAGAAGCCTATTCAATCATCGGCAAACAGCCCTGTTAACCCATGCCCTGCGCAACGTTGGCATCGAGTATCGGGTGGACGCCCACCAGCGCTCACATAATGTCGTTTATCAAACGGCCCGAAACGATTTGCTCGGATTGCATGACCAGGGCTTGTTGATAAAAACAAAGCAAGGGAACGCATATGTCTTTTATGCCCCGGAAAACCTGCGCGAGTTACTTGCGCAAATGGCGAAAAAATAGCGTTCTTCAAGAACAGATTTGACCACCCATTTCATTGATGACCTCCAGCCCCACCGATAAATAGCCATGCGACCCGCCAAGAAATCTCCCCAACATTCTGTCGATATCAGCGAAGAGGACGGCGTGCGCAACCTGCACTTTGGCTCGGACTGGATCCAGGGCGCCATGCGCATCGCCCGGCCGTGGTCGCTGGAGCTGGCCTATACCCGCGAGATGATGGCCGGGCTGCTCTTGCGGCCGCCCCAGCACTGGCCACGCAGTGCCCTGCTGGTCGGCCTTGGTGCGGGTTCGCTGGCCAAGTTCATTTATCGGTATCTGCCGGATTGCCGGATCACCGTCGTCGAGATCAATCCGCAGGTCGAATTCATCGCCCGTCAGTTCTTCAAGCTGCCCGACGATCCACGCCGGCTCGACGTGGTCATCGGCTGCGGCGCCGACTACATGCTGGGCGGCGATCGTCGCTTCGACCTGATTTTGGTCGATGGTTACGACCCGGATGCCAAGGCCGGCGTCCTCGACACCGAGCCGTTCTATCAGGCCTGCCGCGCCAGGCTTGGCGACGACGGTATCTGCAGCGTCAACCTGCTTGGTCGCAACCGGGGCTTTCAAGGCAGCGTCGAGCGGATCAAGGCTGCCTTCGACGGACGTGTCGCGGTTTTTCCATCGTGCGACAGCGGCAATACCATTGCTTTCGCCACCGGCGGCAATCCGGTCGACGTATCGCTCGACGAGATGCGCGCCCGAGCCACGCAGTTGAAGAAGGACACCCGCCTTGACCTGTTGCCGACCATCAGCCGGCTGCAGTTGAGCCATCCCTTGCCCGATGGCCGCCTCCACATCTGAGGCTAAATTCGCTCCTTGATTTCTCGCCCCGATGGGCTAGAAATAGTGTTGCCCTCCACCTATTACAACGACAAGGCGGCATAAAAAATAACAAGCAGGGGTTTCAGCCTGACTTTTATTTTTTCCTATCCCAGGAGGAGCAAATGCTGTCGATTCAGGATGTTATTGATTATTGCGACCTTGATCGTGGCGAGATCGAGGCGATTGCCGAACACGAGCATCTGCCGTTGACCGTGGCCGCCGAAATGAGCGAATCGCTGCTGTGCACGCCGGAAGGCGTTTGCCGCCTGCACCTGATGTTTCTTGAAAACATGCAGCAGGCTTTCGATGCTGGTCGTTTCGACCACGTCCAGGAACTGGCCGAAGCCTACGAACACCTGCAGCGCAGCCATCCGCTGCCGACTGAGGTGACGCACTGAGCCGGCGTCGCTTTTCGAATTTGGCCAAAAAAACGGGGCGACCGTAGCATTCGGCGCCCCGGCCCTGCTAGCCGTGCTTGATATGCCCGTAGCCGTTCTCGACGGCGTAGAGGGCAACCTGCACGCGGCTGCTCATGTTCAGTTTCTTGAAAATGTTCTGGACGTGGATCTTGACGGTGCTCTCAGCCAGATCGAGCTTGCGGGCAATTTCCTTGTTGCTCTCGCCCTGGGCCAGCGAAGCCAGGATATCGCGCTCGCGCGGCGAAAAGCGGTCGCGCTCGACAGCCGCTGTTTCGGCCTTGGGCGGATTGCGCACGCCCTGGATCAGCTTGGCGGTCATTTGCTGGGAGACGACCGACTCGCCCTGCGCCGCCCGGCGAATGGCATCGACCAGCGCATCGGTCTCGATATTCTTGAGCAGGTAACCGCTGGCGCCGGCACGCAGGGCGTCCATCAGGTCCTGCGCGTCTTCGGAAACGGTCAGCATCAGGACGCGCACTTCAGGCATTTCCTCGGCGATGACCTTGACCGCCTCCAGCCCGGAAACACCCGGCATGTGCAGGTCGAGCAGGGCGACATCGGGCTTCAGCGAGCGCACCCGCTTGATGCCTTCGAGCCCGTCACCGGCCTCGCCAACCACCTCGAAATCGTCGTTGCGCTGAAGCAACGACTTGATGCCACTGCGGAACAACGTGTGGTCATCGACCAGCAATACCCGGATTTTTTCGCTCATTTCAGACGGTCTCCCTGTTTTCCTTCGGCAAGGTCAATGTAACGCATGACCCCGACCCTGGCTTTGATGTAATCCGACATTCTCCACCGATACGGTGCGCTCGCTCGCGCATGATCTTCAAGCCGACGTGTCGGTCGGACAGGCAGTTCGGATCGTTTTCCGGATCGAATCCGCGCCCGTCGTCCTCGATGACGATCAGACTGGTCCCGAAATTCCGTTTGACGACCACCCGGACATGGCTGGCGCCGGCGTGCTTGCGGATGTTGGACAGCGACTCCTGGACGATGTGCATGATCTGGATTTCATCGGTCTGCTCCATCGGCGCACCGCTACCCACCCGCTCGAAGGCGGTCTTGATGCCGGTCTGCCCCTCGAATTTTTCCAGTGCCGCGTTGATCGCCGAGTCGAGGTCGGACTGATGCACGCGCGTCCGGAAATGGACCAGCAGTTCGCGCACATCGTCGTAGCTTTCCTGGACACCTTCGCGCAACTGGCCGGCCGTTTGCATCGCCTCCTCGGCATTGCCCTTGCGCAGCGAATCCTGCAGCAACTGAACCTGGATGTTCAGGAAGGCCAGGCCCTGGGCGATCGAATCGTGGAGTTCCTGGGCCAGCAGGTTGCGCTCCTCCGAAACCGCCAGTTCCTTCTCGCGCGATTTCAGGCGCTGGTTTTCAATGGCCACGCCAAGATGATGGCCAAGCGTTTCGAGCAAGTGCATTTCCTGATCGGACAGCGCTTGAGGACGACGGAAATAGAGGTTATAGACGCCGAGTTTCTGCTTGTCGCACAGGATGCTGAAAGCGGTCGCCGTGGCGAAACCCTCGCGGATGCAGGTGCGCAATTTCATGCCCGGTGGCGGGGCGACCGTAGCAAATGCGGTCGACCCACCGCTCTGGAAAACGTCACCGCACAGGCAGTCGCCGCAATCCATTTCCGCCTCGCGCTCGATGAAATCATCGGACAAGCCCTGACAGGTCATCAGACAAAGCTTGTCCGACGGCGGCACGTACAGGCGGACCGCCCCCGCATCGGCGCCCAACGCCGAAATCAGGCGATCCAGGAAGCCTTCGCACAAGCTTTCCAGCGGCGCCGGTTCGCTCAAGAAAGCCGTACCGGAATAAAGGATGCCCAGTTCGTGATTGCGCTGGGCCAGCCGGCTGGTTTCCGCCTCGACCCGCTCTTCGAGGGTGCTGTAGGCACTCTGCAGGTGCTCGGCCATCCGGTTGAAACCGCGGGCCAGGCCACCGAGTTCGTCATCGCTGGCGACCGGCAGGCGGACAGTCAGGTCGTCGCCGGTCATCCGCTGCATGCCGGCATGGATTTCCCCGACCGGACGGATGACCAGACGGACAAAGAAACGGATCAGGATTGCCGTGCCGAGAACGGCCAGCAGGACAAGCGCAGCCTGGACGGTGCGCAGTAAATTGGTATCGTAGGTGTAGCTGCGCTCCATCGCCAGCACCAGCTCGTTGATGCTGCTGACAAAGGGTTCGAGTTCGGCATCGAAGCGGTCCAGCGCCCGCTCCCGCTCAGCCGCATCTCCGGCCAGGTAGCGGGCAACCAGCGGTTGCACCTTGCTCTGCCAGGCGACCCTGACCTCATGCAGTTGATGCTGCACGTCCTCGTTGCGCGGCGACGACAGCGGCCGGGCCGGATCGCCAAGCTGCAGGTCACGCAGCACCTTGTCGAAGCGGCCCATCTCCTCGCCCAGGACCTGGGTGACATTGATTTCCTGCGCCTTGGCCTCCAGCCCGCGCGCCATCAGGTGGCCCATCCGGTAGGTCCGCATGCGCTGGCTGCCGGCATCGTTGATGGCCGCGGCAACGCCTTCCAGCTGCCAGGAAATGACCAGCGTCAGGCCGATGGCCACGGTGGCCACGCCGAAGAAGACGACCAGCATGCCGACGATCTTGCGCGACAGCTTGCCCGTATTGGCTAGCATCCGACTCCATCCATCAGAAAATGACGAACCATAGCGCCCCGCCGCTGCAAACGCAAAGCACCTGCATCAAGAAAAAAGCCCGCCGGGATCAGCCGGCGGGCGAAAGTCGCAATTGGAGAGAGCGCGACGATGAAACTGACAGACAGGAACGGGTTATGCGGCTTCCTTCTCGACGTGGGCCTGCTTCTCGTAGAGGAACTCCAGCACCGCGGCGCGGCAATTGATGTAGGCCGGATCGTGAGCCAGGGTCAGGCGTTGGCGCGGACGTGGCAAATTGACTTCGAGAATCTCGCCAATGGTTGCCGCCGGGCCATTGGTCATCATCACGATGCGATCCGACAGCAGCACGGCCTCGTCGACATCGTGGGTGACCATGACGACGGTCGCCTTGGTCTTCTCGCAGATCTTCATCAACTCGTCCTGCAGCTTGGCGCGGGTCAGCGCGTCCAGCGCACCGAAGGGCTCGTCCATCAGCAGCACCTTGGGTTCCATGGACAGGGCGCGGGCGATGCCGACGCGCTGCTTCATGCCGCCGGAAATCTCATGCGGATACTTGTGCGCCGCGTGGGCCAGGCCAACCAGTTCGATCGCAGCCTGGGTGCGTGCCTTAAGCTTGGGCTTGCCTTCCTTGGTGCCGAAGACGCGCTCCACGGCGAGGTAGATGTTCTCGAAGCAGGTCAGCCAGGGCAGCAGGCTGTGGTTCTGGAAAACCACCGCGCGTTCCGGACCGGGCCCGTTGATTTCACGGCCTTCCAGCAGCAGCACGCCATCGGTCGGCTTGGTCAGGCCGGCGATCAGGTTGAGCAGCGTCGATTTGCCGCAGCCGGAGTGGCCAATCAGAGCGATGAACTCACCTTGCTTGATAGTCAGGTCGATTTCGCGCAGGGCGACGAACTTGCCTTTCTTGGTGTCGAAAGTCTGGCCGACACGCTCGATTTGGACGAACTTTTCCATGATGTTGGCTCCTTACGACGATTCTTTGGTCAGCTTCTTGGCCAGCAGGATCAGCGCCTGCTCGAGGATCAGGCCGACGATGCCGATGACGAAGATGGCGATGATGATGTGTTCGACCTTCAGGTTGTTCCACTCGTCCCACACCCAGAAGCCGATACCGACGCCGCCGGTCAGCATTTCTGCGGCGACGATGACCAGCCAGGCGGTGCCGATGGACAGGCGGATACCGGTCAGCATGTAGGGCAGCACGGCCGGGAAGAGGATCTTGGTGACGACCTTCCACTCGGACAGCGCCAGCACGCGGGCGACGTTCAGGTAGTCCTGCGGCACGCGCTGGACGCCCTGGGCGGTGTTCATGATCATCGGCCAGATCGAGCAGATGAAGATGGTGTAGGTCGCAGCCGGGTCGGCCTTCTTGAAGACCAGCAGGCCAATCGGCAGCCAGGCCAGCGGCGAGACCGGGCGCAGCAGGCTGATGATCGGGTTGATCATGGCCGACAGGAAGGCCGAGCGGCCGAGGATGAAGCCGAGCGGAATGCCAACCAGCGCCGCGAAGCCGAAGCCGATGCCGACGCGCTGCAGTGAGGACAGCACGTTCCAGCCGATGCCCTGGTCGTTCGGCCCGTTGCGATAAAACGGGTCGGCGAACAGCGCGACGGCAGCGTCCCAGGTCTGCCCTGGCCCCGGGATGCTACCGCCCTTGTGGGTGGCGACATACCAGATGCCGAGCAGGATCAACATGCCGAGGACGGGCGGCATCACCGCACGGCCGACGGCTGCGAGTTTCTCGCCGATCGGGGTACCGACGGCAGCAGGGGCTGTATTTTCCATTTTCTTTTCCTTGACCGGCTCTGCGACAACTTCCGCGACCGGTTTGCTGGTTGTAATGCTATGCCCCAAGGGCACTTCCTTCGGGGCGCGGTTAATGGGTTTTTTCACCCCAATTTCACCGTTCATCGTCATTGCGCTCATGTCGTTCTCCAGAGGTTTTCCACCACCCCCGCCGCAGCGGGAGCGATGGCGACTCAATCGACTGATCAGGCTTTAATCTTGAAGCTGTCGGCGTATTTCGCCGGGTCCTTGCCGTCCCACACCACGCCGTCGATCAGCTTGTGGCTGCGCATCTCGCTCTTGGGCAGCGCGACGCCGGCGGCGGTGGCGCCCTGCTTGTAGATGTCGATGCGGTTGACCTGCTTGGCGACAGCCAGGTAATCCGGGTGGCTCTTCAGCAAGCCCCAGCGCTTGTGCTGGGTCAGGAACCACATGGCGTCCGAGAGGTACGGGAAATTGACCGCGCCGTCGTTGAAGAACTTCATGTGATTCTTGTCGTCCCAGCTCTTGCCCAGACCGTTCTGGTAGCGGCCGAGCATGCGGGCGACGATGACTTCGGTGTCGGTATTGACGTAGGACTTTTGGGCAATGGTTTCGGCCGTCTTCTGCTTGTTGGCAAGCGAAGCGTCGATCCACTTGCTGGCATCGAGGATGGCGGCAACCATCGCGCGGGCCGTGTTCGGATTCTTCTGGACGAACTCGGCGGTGGTGCCGAGCACCTTTTCCGGATGATCGGTCCAGATGTCCTGGGTCGTCACGGCGGTGAAGCCGATGTTGTCCATGATCGCGCGGTTGTTCCACGGCTCGCCGACGCAGAAACCATCCATGTTGCCGACGCGCATGTTGGCGACCATCTGCGGGGGCGGCACGGTGATCGTCTTGACGTCCTTGAACGGGTTGATGCCCTGGGCAGCCAGCCAGTAGTACAGCCACATGGCGTGGGTGCCGGTCGGGAAGGTCTGGGCGAAGGTGTATTCGCGCTCCTTCTTGGCGACTAGTTTGGCCAGGCTGGCGCCGTCGGTAGCGCCCTTGTCCTTCAACTGGTTGGAGAGGGTGATGGCCTGACCGTTGTTATTCAGGCTCATCAGCACGCTCATGTCCTTCTTCGGACCGCCAACGCCGAGCTGCACGCCGTAGATCAGGCCGTACAGCACGTGAGCAGCGTCCAATTCGCCATTGACCAGTTTGTCGCGCACGGAGGCCCAGGAGGCTTCCTTGGTCGGGATGATCTTGATGCCGTACTTCTCATCAAATTTCATGACCGAGGCCATGACGACGGAGGCACAGTCGGTCAGCGGGATGAAGCCGATGCGGACTTCCTTCTTTTCGGGGGCGTCGGAACCAGCGGCCCATGCACCGCTGCGAACGCCGGGGGGGACCATGGCCATCAGTGAGGCTCCCAAAGCAGTTGTAACGAAATCACGACGTGAAAAGCTCGGCTTGTCGGTAGCGACATCCAGCGGGGCCAGTTTCTTGTCTTCCATTGCTTGCTCCTTGATTACATGAGAATCGAAAAAACAAAATGGGCGTCACATCCCGGCCGCCGGTGGCAGCTGGGATGGACGCCCTTGTCCTTTGAATCGGCTATCGCTCGACTCTCGCCCGGCCGCCTTTGACCGTGCGTTTTGATAGGACTATTGCAATGGCCGTGCCAGGGGTAGTTATTTGGTACTAGTACTGAATAACTAGTTAATTTTCAATTACTTGGAATCTCATCTCAGGAGGCCGCCATCTGAAAAATCATGCACTGTTGCGGTGCAACAGGCGGCCTTTCTGCACAGGCTTAGAGCAGCACCCGCGCCATGTCGATGACGTCGCGCGCCACCTTGGCCATCGACTGGCCACGTTCCATGGCCAGCTTGCGCATGGCGTGGTAGGCGGCGTCCTCGTCGAGGCCGCGTGCTTTCATCAGCACGCCCTTGGCCTTGTCGACCAGTTTGCGGTCGGAAAGCTTCTGCGAAATCTCGTCGAGTTCGCGGCGAAGTGCCTGGGTATCCTCGAAACGGGCACGCGCCACCTCGACGATGGGTTTGATCCGCTTCGGGTCGAGACCGTCGACGATATAGGCCGAAACGCCCGCCTTGACGGCATCGCGGATGGTTTCCTGGCCGTCTTCCTGGGTAAAGATGACGACCGGGCGCGGCATGTCCTTATTCATCGCCGCCAGATTTTCCAGCGTGTCGCGGCTGGGGCTGTCGGTGTCGATCAGGATCACGTCGGGCTGGAGTTTTTCGACTTCGGCCGTCAGATTGTCGGCGCCGGCCAGGATAGCCGCCACCTGATAGCCGGCGAGCGCCAGCCCGGCGCAGATTTCGCCAGCCCGGGCCTTCGATTCATCAATAACGAGTACAGTAAGCATACTGTGCTTCAAGCAAGCGTCAGGCCAGCCACCTCAAGCGTCGCCGTGGCCATCGCCTGAACGACGATCTCTTGCTCGCCGATCACGCCGCCCAGTGAAAATTGCACTTCCGGATGGGCCGACCGTAGCTTTTCCAACAATTCGGGCACATCCCGCTTCAAATGCCCGCCGCGCGCGATGAACATCGGCATGACGACAATTTTTCGCGCGCCGGAAGCCACCAAGGCGGCGATGCAATCGGGCAGCGTCGGCGCCATGAATTCGAGGAAAGCCAGTTCGACCGGCACATCGGGTTGCTGCTGGCGGATGGCCGCCTGGACCCGGCGCATCGGTTCGGCCCATTCGGGATCGCGCGCCCCGTGGGCGAAAAGGATCAGTGCGGTGTTCATGCGGCGAACTTTACCGCAAGAGCACCAGCAGCAGCACAAAATTCACGGCAATTGACGCCGCCGCAACGACCTTCCACATCAGCAGCGGGTTGCGCTGGGCCAAGGGCTGGCGGGCCGGCGCCGCAATCGGGCGGGCGGCGCCGCGCTCCAGGGCGAGCAGGAATTCCTCGGCCGTCTCGAAGCGATCCTTGGCCTCGCGGGCCACCGCCTTGAGCAGGATGTTCTCCAGCCAGCCAGGAATTTCCGGCCGCCAGCGGGTCGGCCGGGCCGGTTCGCCGAATTTCGGCGTCTGGAAGGGCTCGATCTCGCCGTACGGATATTTGCGCGTCAGCAGGTGGTAAAGCGTGACGCCGGCGGCGTAAAGGTCGTAGCCGAACTGCGGATCGGGATTCTCGAACAGTTCAGGCGCCATGTAGGACGGTGTGCCGGCCTGGCCGATCAGGTCATCCGGCTTGCGCTCGCCGAGGCTGATGGCGACGCCGAGGTCGAGAATGCGCAGAACGCCATCCTGGCCGAGGTGGATGTTGTCGGTCTTGATGTCGCGGTGCACGATGTCGAGCCGATGCAGCGCCGCAATCGCCTTGAGCAGCGGGATGCCCAGGCGCACCGCCTCGCCGGCCGGGAAATGCTGGCCGGCATCGAGCCGCGCCTGCAGCGTCGCGCCGGCATGCCAGGTCATCAGGTAATACAGGCAGCTACGCTGCTCGGCCGGCACGACTTGCGGGAAGAACGGCGAAACGACGCGCTTGGCGCGCCATTCCTCCATCAGCAGCGCAGCACTGGCCCCCTGGTCGCCTTCCATGCCCGGCTGCAGGGTCTTGAGCACCACCTGCTGACCGTTGCGCGGATTGCGCATGCGATAGAGCAAGGTCTCGCGCGAATCGTGCAGGATTTCCTCGACGATCAGCCCGTCCAGCTCATGCCCCATCTTGAGGCGATGCGGCAAAGGCAGGCTGGCCGAGCTTTCCAGGCTGTCGCGCAAGCCGGCCGGCGGCACGCCGAGCACATCGACGACCACGGCCGTCGCGTTGTCATGACCGCCCTGCGCCAATGCCAGACTGGTCAGCGCGGCCGCCGCACCCTGCGGCTCGGGGTGGTCGAGCAGTACCTCGGTGATCAGGGCATCGGGCAGCACGCCCCAGACACCATCGGAAACCAGCAGGAAACGGTCGTCGAGAGCCAGTTCGCCATCGGCGAAATCCATCAGCACGCGCGGGTCGAGGCCGATGGCCCGCGACAGCACGTTGTTGAGTTCCGGGTGTTCCCAGACGTGATCGACCGTCAGTTGCTGCAAACGGCCGGCGCTCAGGCGGTAGATCCGGCTGTCGCCGATGTGCGCCGTGTAATAGCGGCGGCCGCGCAGGACAAGCGCCGACAAGGTGGTTGCCATGCCGGACAGTTCGGCGTTGCGGCTGCCTTCGGCAATGACCCAGCGATTGAGCGCCGTGGTCACCGTTTCGATGGCACGCGGCACGCTCCAGGTATCCGGCGTCGCGAAATAGTCGGAAAGCAGGCCGCGCACCGTATATTCGGCCGCTTCCCGCCCGCCCTTGTGGCCGCCGATGCCATCGGCGACGGCGGCGATGACGCCCTTGTTCTCCAGTTCCGCCCCTTCCGGGGTGGCGACGCCGCAATAGTCCTCGTTCCGCTCGCGCGGGCCGGTCAGCGAGGCATGGCCAATGGCCAGTCTCAGGCGGTTCTTGGCGGAATTATCCATGGCCACCATGTTACGCCTCCTCGCCCCTGCCACCAGGCATCAGCCGCGCACCAGGCTTTCGTAGCGGCCGGTCAGGCTGTCCATGACTTCGAGAATCCGCTCGCTGGTCGTCGCCACATTGCGGGCGGCGATTTCCCGGTTCGACTCCCGGCCATTCAGCGCCTGCTCGAAGAACAGCCACTGGGTATTGGCCAGATCGAGATCCTGGCGAATGGCTATATTGTTCGCCGGCGCTGCATTCAACTCCGCCAATGCCGCGACGAACTCGCCGCGGGCAACCTCCATTTCCGCCTTCAGGTTGCCAGCGCCGACGCCCGACTGTTCGAACAGGAAGCACTTGGCCATGCGCTGTGACAACATGCGCTGGCGCCCGGAAAGATTGACCAGGCGGCCTGCACCGCTGGCGGACTGCTTCTCGTAGAGACCGGTCAGCACATGTGCCGCACGCAGGGTGTTATCGGATTCGGTCAGCACCAGCCGGGCATTTTCCGACGTACGCGGCCGGGTCAACACTTCGCGATACACGCGCCACGCCGTATCGAGCGTCTGCAAGGCACTTTGAATCGCCTCGCTCGGGGCGAACGACTTCAGCTCGGTCAGTTGCGCCTCGAACAGACGACGCGAACTGTCCAGCAGCATGCCCGCCCGGTCCGGCATCACACCGGCCGACTGCATCGCATAGGCCTTGGCCATGCGCTGGGTCAGCATACGCTGGCGCCCGGCCTTGTTGATCGCCGCCCCGAATCCGAGGGTAGCGTCGGCTGCCAACACCGGGGAACCCAGAAGCCCCCCGGCAACGCACAATAGAAAGTCTCTTCTCTGCATATCCGTCAAAAACAAGGTTTAAATCTTGGCCGAGGTCAGGTGGCTGGCACCCCAGGTGGTACGCCAGCGGGTCTTGACGCCGGTCAGGCCGACCAGGGCGAGCACAGCCAGCGCAGCAAAAATCAGGAAGCCCATCTGGTAGCTGCCAGTCAGCTGGCGCGAATAGCCGAGGCTGGAGGCCAGGTAGAAACCGCCGACACCGCCGGCCATGCCGACCAGGCCGGTCATGACGCCGATTTCCTTCTTGAAGCGCTGCGGCACCAGCTGGAACACCGCGCCGTTGCCCATGCCCAGCGCCAGCATGGCGCAGACGAAGACAACCAGCGCCATCCAGGCTTCCGGCAGGCCGAAGCTGACGATGGCCAGGAAAATGGCGGCGAAGATGTACATCACGGTCAGCGACTTGACGCCGCCGATGCGGTCGGCCACGTTGCCGCCGATCGGACGGACCAGCGAACCGGCGAAGACGCAGCCAGCGGTAAAGAAGCCCGCCATCTTCGGATCAAGGCCGTATTGCGTGTTGAAGTAGATGACCAGCGAGGAAGCCAGGCCGACGAAGCCCCCGAAAGTCACCGAGTAGAAGAACATGAACCACCAGGCATCCCTGTCCTTGAGCACCTTCAGATACTCGGCCAGGGTCTTGGGCGGCGGCGCGTCCGGCGCATCCTTGGCCATGAAGCAGAAGACGACCAGCACGATGACCAGCGGAATCAGCACGATGCCGAAGACGTTGGTCCACCCGAAGGCAGCGGCCAGGCCGGGCGCAAACAGCGCGGCCAGCGCGGTGCCCGAGTTGCCGGCGCCGGCAATGCCCATCGCCGTACCCTGATGCTCGGCCGGATACCAGCGCGACGCCAGCGGCAGCGCGGCGGCAAACGATGCACCGGCAACACCAAGGAAGAGGCCGAGGATCAGCACTTCGGCGTAGGAATGAACGCCGGCCAGCCAGGCGTAAGCCATCGCGGCGATCACGATGACCTGACCGATGATGGCTGCCTTCTTCGGCGACAGGCGGTCGACCAGGATGCCCATGATGATGCGCAGCAGCGCACCGGCCAGCACCGGCGTGGCGACCATCAGGCCCTTTTCGGCGTGCGACAGGCCAAGGTCCTTGGCGATGCCGACGCCCAGCGGGCCGAGGATGACCCAGACCATGAAGGCGAGGTCGAAGTAAAGGAAGGCAGCGAGCAGCGTCGGCGTGTGGCCGGCCTGCAGGAAGGATTTCTTGTCCATGATGGTCGATTTTCCGGGTGGACCGCGCCCCGCAGGCAATGCCTTTGGGTTGAAACAACGGTCGTTAAAGGGGGCTTGCTTGTTCAGCGCATGACGTCGTTGCCATGGAACCGCCCCCGTTGGCGGATAAATCGCTGTGATGCCCCTCTTTTCGCAAGCTGCGTGCCAGGGTGGCAAGGCCTTGTTTTACTGTCGTTATGCCGGGTACGGCGCTCGTAGCACGCACCAAAACAAGGCATGGCACGCCATTGCGGTGCAGCAATTTCAGCATGCAGCGGCTACGGAAACCGATGGCGCCGGCATACCTCAGCAACTACCGGGACAATCTTGGCCATACACGTCGGCCTATTGTTCTTATTTTGTTCTCGTTATCGAACGGCCGTGAAATCCGTCAGGCACCATCGATCAATTCGCGGCCTCTCAGGAAACCCATGTCTTCGGCAATTGCTTGCGTGCTGTACAAAAGTGCGGGGTCCGACGTGGCGCTGGCATTCTTGTAGGGCATAGGGTTGTTGCTCTGATCGGTAATCTTGACCGTGAAGGCCCACTGCTCGCCGTGTCCGGAAAGGCTTGCATTTTCATGGCTGCGACGTTGCGTGCAGACATGCATTTGCTTGCCTTTGTAGTCTTCGCATTTCCAGGTCGGCTGGGAATTTTCCGGTGTAGGTTGAAATGTTGCGGTATCCATCTGTGGCTCCTCGGGTTGGGGATACAGCCAGACTATGCGCCGCCGGGCATCCCATCGGTACGCTGGCGCACACAAAGGACGCCCGGACCCTTGGCAAGGCCACGGCCTTTTGCACAGCCCCTCCCTACCCATTTTGATTTTTGCTCTTTTTTCCGGCCGACCGTAGCATTTGCCTTTCTGGCCGCTTTGAACGAGGGGAAACCTCAGGGTCAGACTCCACACCGGGACTGACAACTGCCCCGGCACTGCCGTTTGTGGCATCCTGTCGGCATCGGCGATCAGATGGAGAGGCAGCATGCACGGCAACACCCCTGCCCTGAGGATGATCGGATTGCTCTGCGTCCTCCTCGCGGCGCACGCCGATGCCGCACCGCTCAAGCTCCTCGGCCTCGACGACATGTCCTGCCAGGCCTGGATCGCCAGCAAGGGCGAACCCGAAGAACGCCTGAAATACATCGCCTGGGCCCGCGGCTTCCTCAGCGGCCACAACTACGCCAACCAGCGTCAGCAGGTCACTGATGTATCCAGCGGCACCATCGAAGGCTACGTCACCCGCTTCTGTCAGGAACACGCCAAATCCTCGTTCACCGACGCGGTCTTCAGGATGAGCGACGATTTTTCCGGACGCGGCGCCCCGTTGCTGAAATAGCCCGTCAGCGCTACCGGGACGGAGAACAACGGGTGGCTTACCAAAGCTTCCCTGCCAATCCATCGCGCCAGCGCCATTTTGGTTTTTGCCTTTTTTCCGGCCGACCGCGCCCCGAAAGAAGTCCCCTTGGGGTATAGCATTTGCCGTTCTGGCCGCTTGACGCCCAACACGGTCGGACCAACAAGACGTCAAAGCTTGCGCGCTTAGCCTTCGGCGGTCTTGTCCATGGCCTGGTCCACCGCCAGCATGCATATCGAGTATGCTTCCGAGCAAATCCTGCTACCTGACACGCCTGCCCGATGAGTCTCTCGCCCGTTCCCGTCCATACGCTCACGACCGAGAATCTTCGGCAGTTCCCAGTCTGGCGCTACTTGCATGACGACGAGGGGGGCGAAGGCACCGACGAATCCTTCGTCACGCCCGCTGACGAGGTGCCGCCGGCAGGGGGTTATGGCAGCTTTGTCGTCGCCGCCACTTACCTGCTGCATGGCGGCGACGAACTCCCCGGCGCGGTGCAACTCGACCTGCTTGGCGCGAAACGGCAGTTTACGCCCATCCTGCTCCACGCCGCTGGCAAAGGCCTGGACCCGCTCGCTTCAGACGTCACCGCACGGCTCTCCCGCCTGCAAAGGACACCGGGCGGCCCGCCAATCCGCTGGACGCTCGACATCACCCTGTCCGGCGACACGGCCCCGGCCTCCGGACGAATCTACAGATCCCGGGCGCTTCAGGCACTCGCTCTGCTCGTCCAGCTCGTGTCACTTTTCTTTGCCCCACGCGGTCGATGAACAGGGGCGCCCCGATGATCCGAACGAGCCCCCAAACATGATGCGCAAAATCCACCGCATTGCCCTGGCTGCCCTGCTCAAGCCACTGCTTGCCGCACTGGCGCCGGCCTTTCAGCCCGCCACGGCCGATGTCGCCAAGGCGCTCGGCACGGAGCGGCGCTTCACGTTCTGCGCCGACTATCCGGCCGGCAAGGCTTTCCTGCTGTTTTACCCCGCCGCGACCGCCAGCGACGATTACTTCACCGTCGAAGTCGCGTAGCTCGCCGGCGCCGTCACGCCGGAAGCACTGAACGCCCCGACACTGCAGATGGCCACCCTGTGCCCATGGCGAGACTGCACCCGTGAAAGCATGGCTTGTCGGCCATTCTGGCGGCTGCGCATCGATGATCTCTGGCCTGATTCACCAGAGTCATTTCGGGGTGCATTTCTCTTTTCCACGGCATCGTCACGCTACTGCGAGCAAATGCTCGCCCTGCCCCAGTTACCTTCCCAGCTAGCCAATGAAGACCGCGCGCTTGATCTGCTGCAGGCATGCGTGGCCGAAGAACAGGCGCTGACCGACGGGCAGGCGGCGCAAGAGCTAGCACCAGCGATCAACCTCTGCCACAAGGCCATCGTTTCGGCGGCGCTGCCCTATCTTGAAAGTATTCAGGCTTGTCCCAATTGACAGAATCGCCTGTCAGCGCAGCCGACGGCGCCGGGTAAGGCTGAGGATTGCCAACGCCCCAACAGCAAGGCCCCAACTACCTGGCTCCGGAACCGTACTGCCAGTGGCATTGATGTCGATAGAGACAACGGTGCCCGGGCGGACGCTCAATCCGCTCAGATTTACCCAAATGTGGTTTGCATCGAACGTAATTCTTGACGAATCCAGACCAACCATATTGGTGTCCGGATTTAGAGTCACTGAGAGAAATGGATCGATGTCCCCAAGAGCATCGAAGAACTCCCATCCGACAAAATCCGCCGTTATATAAGTAAAGGCGACGCTCCAGTCACCCCTCAAATTGGTATCGGAAAAATTCCCTTTGACCCCAGGCGCCACAATCTCGTTGCCCGGACCGACAAGGTAATTCTGGTTCAACGGATCGGGCGGCGTTTCCGTGATGGTCGGGAAATGGACAGCAAAACCAAGCATTTTTCCGTCCAGCAACGTAGCGTGCGCCGTCCCACAAAAGCCCAGCCACAGCAATGCCACTATAAAGCGTCTCACTTTTTTCTCCCTGAAGGTTAAGTATGTCGGTTTTCCTGTTAGCAATTAGTATTCCATCAATTGTCATTTGCCATTCGCATTAACCAGCATGTGCATTCCCGCACCAGTGCTGAATAGCTGGCGTGGAGACTGGCGACCGAAAGTGTAAAAATATTCGACACTTACAAAGGCTATTTGAATCAGAAGACAACAGGGGAGCCAACCACAAATTCCCCTTTGATCCACCATTCCCCCATTTTAACTTTTGTCCTGTTTCCGGCCGACCGCGCGCTGAAGGAAGTACCCTTGGAGCATCGCATTCGCCAGTCTGGCCGCCTGGCGGCGAACATGACCGGACCACATTTGGAGGGCAGCACCGATGAGCACTTTCAGCACCACCCGGACTTTGCGCGCCGAACCTTCGGCGGTTTTTGCCGCGATCAGCGATCCCGTCCGGCTTGCAAAATGGTGGGGACCCGATGGCTTCAGCAACCGGTTCGAGGTGTTCGAATTTGAGCCGGGCGGGCGGTGGGTCTTCGAGATGATTGGCCCGGACGGCAAGGTTTATCCCAATGAATCCGTTTTCGATGCCATCGAGGCGGATCGCCGGGTCGTCATCCGGCACGTCTGCCAGCCCTTCTTTACGCTGACGATTTCGCTGGAGCCTTCAGCCGGCGGCACGCTGCTCCATTGGCAGCAGGCGTTTGCCGACGCGGCGGTGGCCAGCGCCGTGCGCCACATCGTCGTGCCGGCCAACGAACAGAACCTTGACCGCTTGAGCGCCGAGCTCGCCCAAAGCCGCCCCTAGCTTCGCCCGGCTTGCCTTTGGCGGCCAGCCGATTATGCTTAGAGCAAGCTTGGCCGTGGCGTTCGGGCGCCAGAGGAGCCTCTTTTTCCGCAACATCCTGGGAGCGGACCATGGACATCAACTGGCGTGCAACGATCGTGCAGTCCCTGTGCCACTCGCGCCTGGCGGCCCTTGGCCTGGCGCTTGCCGTGGCCATTCAGCCCGCTTGCGCACAAACGTCGCCCGAGGATCAGGCCAGGCTGGCCGAGAAGCTCAAGGTGCTCGATCTGTTTCGCGGCACGTGGAACGTCACGATCAAGAATGTGCTTCAGCCGGAGAAACCAGTCGTCACCTCGGTGCACCGGAATGCCTGGGTGCTGGGCAACCGCTATCTACAGGGCGACAGCGGGGTCAAATCCGATGGGACTCACGACCTGAGCATGATGACTTACGACCCGACGACGGGCGCGTATCCACTGTGGATCTTCTTCTCGACGGGTGTTGTCTTCTCTCTGCCGTCGGGAGAGTGGAACGAAGCAAAGCGGACCATGGTCTGGAAGAGTCCGCCGAATCTGCTCGGCTCCTACGAGTACAGCTGCGTGCTGCCTGACGATCGAACCCATCGCTGCCAATCGATTGCCAAGAACTGGCTGGGCAAGGTGCTGCTCGAACAGGAAGTCGTGGCCGTGCGCCGCGGGCCGTGACGCCGAGCCCGTCTCGATGGCCCTGCCCCGCCTCCGCGCATGATTGAAGAACTGACGCCGCAGGTGCTGACGACCAGCATGCTGCTGGTCATCGCAGTTTCGAGCATCCTCAGCCTGCTGATTTCCGCACTGGTGCTTGCCGCCTATCGGCGCCGCGTGCTGGGTGCAATGGCGCAGCGGGCCGGTGAATCGCCGGCGCCCGAGCCGGAGGCGTCGGCGAGCGCCGATGGCGTGGTCGATTTCGCACTACCATCGCCGCCGGGCAGCGCGGCACGCTATGAACGGGTGCTGCTGGCAGCGCAGGGAGCAGCCTGGCGCATCGCCTTGGGCGGCCTGGCCTTCGCGCTGGTCATCGCATCAGCTGCCAGCCTGGCTTTTGGTGGACTGCAGACGGCGTCCCTGTTTGCGCTGGCGCTGTGGATCGCCATCTGGCCGACCGTGCTGGCGCTGATGCTGGCGACGCCCCCCTCTCGACGCTTGCACCGTGGCGCAGTGACGGCCTACTTCGCGCTGTTCGTGGTCGGTGCCAGTCTGTCTGAGGTGGCGATGCTGTGGTCCGAAGCCAGCTATCTGAACCGCATCGCGCCACCGCAAATGCTGGCCTACTGGCTGATCGGCAATGGCCCGCCGACGGTTTTGCTGTGGCTCTTCGTCAATCGCCGGGTGCGTGCCATCGGCCCCCTGGTGCTCGGTTTCGCCACCGCGCTGGCGAGTGGCCTGATGGCGGCTTCACTGCTGCTGCTGACGCCAGCCGGCGGGCGCTGGCTGGAGCTTGCCGCCCAGCGCGTCGGCCTGTCAGCGCTCGCCGCCCTGGCAACGGTGGCGATCCTGGCGCTGCTGGTCGCCAGCCTGCTCGGCTGGCGCTTCCTGAAGTGGGTTCGGAGCGCCTATCTGCGCAAGCGGGTCAATGACCGGTCGCTGACGCTCGATGCGCTAGGCCTGCTGTTTGCCAGCTGGTATGCGATGGCGCTGGCGCTCGCCGGGCTGGGCTGGGTGCTGGCCGGTGTGCTGGCGTTTGCCGCCGGCAAGGTGACAACGAGGTGGGCCGGCCGGCGATTTGGCGGCGGCGGATCCACCGTGCCGCCGCGCGGCCTGGTCTTCTTGCGCGTCTTCTCGCTCGGCGCGCGCAGCGATCGGCTGTTTGATGCCGTTGCCCGCTATTGGCGCTACATCGGCTGCATCGACCTGATCACCGGCCCGGACATCGCCCACAGTACGGTGCAACCCCACCAGCTGCTCGACTTCCTGACCGGCCGGCTGGCCATGCATTTCGTCGCCAGCGCCGGCACACTCGATGAGCGCATGCGGCAACGCGACACGGCACCCGACCGCGACGGCTGGTATCGCGTCAATAACTTTTTCTGCCACGCCGACACATGGGAACGGGCGCTACCGCGTCTGGTGCAAGGCGGCGCCGTGGTGCTGATGGATTTACGGAATTTCTCCGCTGAAAACGCCGGTTGCGTGCACGAGCTGCAGCATCTGGTCGGTTACGTGCCGCTGCGCCGTTGCGTGCTGGTCGTCGACAAAACAACCGACCTGGCTTTCCTGCGCCAGACGCTGGAAGACGCCTGGCTTGGAATGCCGGCGCAATCGCCGAACCGTTTGGCGCTTTCGTCCGAAGTCAAGCTGCATCACCTCGGCTCCGGGGCACAGTCGCTACGAGATCTGTTGCAGCGCCTGTGCGATGCCGCGTAAAGGGCAACGGCCACCGCTCATCTGCGCCACATTCTGATTTTTGCCCTTTTTTTCAGCCGACCGTAGCATTTGACCGTCCAGCCGCTCCGACCATTCGGCTGCGCACGAACAGCAGCGCGCCATGCTCGGATTCCAATGCCGCCCGCTCGCTTCCTGCGGGGGTAAGGTGGAAGTCACCGGCGCAGACCAGGCGATCTCCGAAGTAGGCATCTCCTTCGATCATCATGCACTCTTCATCGCTGTCGGTTCTGAGCGCGGGCAGTCGGGCGCCGGGCTGCAGCCGAAGATAGCGTGAAACCATCTCGCCATCCTGGCAGAGGGTCTTGCTTTCAACGCCATCGGCAATCGGTTCCCAAACACCGTCATCGGCGGACACGGTTACGGGCGCTTCACCTGCGCCCGGGAGAAGCCCACCTAGCAATTCGCCGAACATGGCACCGGTATGCCCCAGGGAAGTGCCGCGCAGATAGGCCACGACGCCATTGCGTGAGGTGATGCGACCGTGCCGGCTGCCGGAATGGGACATATGGTAGTCGCCGGGACCCAGTTCCTTTCCGTCGAGTTCGAATCCGCCGGAAAGTACGATGCCCTCTTCAAGACTGGCGTGGCGGTGTACCGGCAGGCTTGCACCGGGCGCCAGCTCGATCAGGACAGAATTACTCCGCGGTCCATCCCACAGGGTCTTGACGCGAACGCCGGCTTTCACCGAGCGCCAGACGCCTTCCCGGGCGCGAACGGTGATCCAGCCAGCCTCGGCACGGTCGCTGGCCGCCGCCCTCAAATGCAGCCGCGCCCGCAGCCCATCGCGGTCAGGCAAGGGCATTTCTTTGGTGGCAAGGGCTTCGCAGATCAATTGATTGAGCTCCGCTTGGGTGTTGTCATCGTGGTCATCGAAAGTGTCGTTCATAGCATCACCATCATCGTGGCTGGCAGTAGTGTTTCCCGCAATCGGCCAAGAGCACGCCTGATGTGGGATTTAACGGTGCCCAGAGGCAAGCCGGTGTGCGCTGCTATTTCTTCGTGGCTCAAGCCACGGAAAAATGCCAGGGCGACAAGCTGACGCGGCAGGGGCTCCAGTTCCGCCAGCGCCGACCCCAAGTGTTCTCCGGCTTCGTTGGCGGCAAACAGGTCTTCAGGGCCGTCGGCCAGATCCGGCTCATCGTCGCCTGTCTCGGCATGGCTTTCTGCCGGATCAACCTGGCGCAAGGCATCGAGCGCGCGGCTGCGGGTCATGTTCAGCATCCAGCCTGCGGCGCTGCCACGTTCGGGATCGAAGCGCGGCGCCTGTCGCCATACCTGCCAGAAGGTGTCTTCAACCACTTCCTCTGCCGTCTGGACATTGCGGGTAATGCGCATGGCCAGGCCATAGATGCGCCCGGCCATGGCGTCATAGAGTCTCGACAAGGCGTCTTCGTCCCGCTCGACCACTTGGGCGATCCAGGCGCGGAGATTGGGCTCGGTCGCGCGGTCGACGGCATAGACTGCCCGACGATCGGCCGACTCTTCACCCGAGCTGGCAATTTCATCGCTTGCATCAGCCCACTCGGCATCGGCCAGGGAGACTTCGAGCCTGTCGTCGTGTTCATCATTGTCTGCCACGGTAGTCATTTCTAATCACTAGATTGCGGTCAGTTTGCCGGAAGCGACGCATGCCGAAGATAGGCAATGATATCTTCCCTGTCCTTGGCAAGCGCCACCGAATAGCCCATGCGTTGTCCGGGAATCAATGCCTCCGGATTGCTCAGCCAGGCAGACAGTGTGTCGCGATCCCAAACGATTCTGGCACGCTGCAGGGCGGGAGAATAGGCGAAGCCGATGACACTCCCGGCTCGCCGACCGAAGACACCGCGGTGATGCGGCCCCGTCCGGTCGGCATCCAGGCTGTGACAGGCACTGCAGCGCTGTTCGTAGAGCAGTTCGCCTCGGCCGGCATCCTGTGCTGCAGCGGGTTGCACCACAGTAAGCGCCGTCAGCGCGGCACACTGGATCGATACCGAGGGCAAGCGCATGTCAGGCTCCAAAACTGAGGGCCGCCGTCGGAACCGGCTTGCCCAGAGCGTTGGACAGCAGCGTCCAGTGCATCGTTTCATCCGCAGCCAGCCGCGCCGCAACCTTGGCCAGGTCATGGGAAGCAAAGGACGGAATGACGCCGATGTAGGCATTGGCCGCCCCCATTTCCAGACGTGCCGCCAGCGTCAGCACATCGGTCTGGCTTTTCAGGCCGGACGCCCCCAGTGCTGCTGCATAGTCGCCATTTGACTTCGAGGCGACCGGCTTGCCACCCATCTTCTCGATCGTCGCGGCAAGCGCGTCGCGGTGACCCTTGTGATGGCTCTGGAACAACACGGCAGTGTCGAGAACCGGCTTTTGCAGCAGTCCGCTTTCGGCGCCCAACTGATAGGCAGCAATCGCCTCATGCTCCAGCCCAAGGGCGACGTTGAGAATGCCGACGTCTGATGCCATGTCTCCACCGGCCGCCAGTGCCATTCGCGAATTTCCGGCCAGCATTGCGACGGCAGCGCCGGAGAGCAGGAGTCCCGAACTCCGACCCATGAAATTCCTGCGCGAGTTATCTTCAAGTGCATTTGTACGGATTAACATGATCATTCCTTTCGTCTGTTGAGGCAGCGCTTGATCGCTGTAAGGTTTGTCGGCGCTCCCGTCGTTTTTGGTCAAACACGGGACACCTGATCTTTACTACGCAGACTTCGGGAATTTGGATGCAAGATTTTCGGTGGTGACGTCAAAACCTGATTTTTCAGCCGGCAAGGTCCGCGCTCATTACGCTGTGGCAATCCTTGTTGCCGTCGTCTATCCTTGATTTACAAGATTGACCGGGAGTTTGCGTTGATCCTTCGCCGTTTTCTGATTTCACTGGCCTTGGCACAGGTGACCTGCTGTGCGGGCCATGCTTGGGCGAGCGCCCTTGATGCGCCGCGGGCAGTGGGCATGCGCGAATTGGGTGGCGGGATTTTCGTCGACCCGGAGATGCCTCAGGATCAAGTGGCCAAATTGCCGCGACTGGTCGAGGGCGCCCGGCGGAGGCTCGCCCTCTATTACGGCGCTGCGGCAGCCCGTCCCAATATCGTCTTTTGCGCCAGTTCGGATTGCTATAGCGGCTTTGGTGGGGTTGGCCTGGGATTTTCAGATGGCAACAACATCCTGATTTCCCCACAAGGACAGCGCATCGCCATCGTCGCCCATGAGCTAGCCCATGTTGAACTTTCCAACCGCCTGGGTGGGCTCGAAAGGGTGATGACACGTATCCCTCAGTGGTTCGACGAGGGTCAGGCGGTCATGGCCAGCTTTGCCGGCGAATTCACCGAGGATGCGTGGGTGGAGGCGACCGACGATGGCGCGCTTGCCCCACCGTTGAACGAGCTCTCGGCGATGGACGACTGGGTGAAGCTGACCGGCCCCAGCGGCGAGAATATGCAGCTGACCTACGGCACTGCACGCCGAGAGGTCAGTCGATGGTTTTCGGTGGTCGGCATTGATGGATTGGCCGACCTGCTGACTGCCCTGGAAATCGGTGAGCCGTTTTCCGAGGCTTACAGCCGAATAGAGGGTGGTTACCGGGCGGCCGCCAGCGCGTCACAAACGGCGGCAAGTGCCGAAACCGCCAACCCAGGCGAGCTGCCCGAGCCCTTTGTAGTGCCCATGAATAAAGGTCGGGCGGCCTGGTAGGCGAAGGCAGGAAGGGCCGTACGAAATCGGCGACGCCAGACAAAGAAAAGCCCCGGGGGGGATGAACCCGCCAGGGCCTTTTCACGCCTACTTAATCGCCGGCAAAGCTACGGCGGTAATTGGCATTCCCATCCGGGCCGGAGGTAGTGCCATAGGCGGCCTTGCCCATGATTTCAACGTGAGTGGCCGGGGAGGCGTCGCCACCACCGAGGGCACGCTGATAAGCCTCGTGGCCGTTCCAGGCATTACCCGACGGCGTGCCGTAGGCAGCTTTTCCCACCATTTCGCGAGCGGTATCGGATTGGCCGTAGAAGGCATGGTAGTACCCGTCGTGGGCGCCGGCGACAGCTGAACCAGCGATAGCAGAGAGGGTAGCGAAAGAAATGACCGCACAAAGGTTCTTGGTTTTCATGATAGTTCTCCGTTGAAAGGTTGAATCGACTGCTTTCGCGGGGCTGTACCGATTGGCTCCGACAGGTCCCGCTGCTGCCAAAGTCTGGTTTCATTTCGTATCGGGCGAATGCACTGCACGATCGTAGATGCCTTACAGATTCAGTCGTGAATTCCGCAAATTACTTAAGCACATCCAATAACTGTTTGTAACGGACAGCAACTTCCGGGTTTGCCGATTCAGGCGGTGCCGATTGTTGCGCCAGTTAATTGGGTATACGTGAGCCTCGGCGAATCAGATGCAATCCAGGAAGGCTGCAATGAAAAATATCCTGCTGACCCAATCGCAGTTTCGTTGCGGAGTATCTGCCTGGTGCCTGGATCATCTCGACAGGCAGGAGGCACAGCATTCATGCGTTCGAAGCGAACGACGGTGGCACTGTGCAAGCAGCGCTATTTTGCTTTTTGCCTTTTTTCACGCCGATCGCGCCCCGAGGGCAGTACCCTTGGGGTAGAGCATTGCTTTCTAGCCGATTCGCGGACGCCTCAGTGGAAGCGACCGAGGCTGAGCAAGACCACGACAAGCATCAGTACAAACGAAACACTCTTCCAGAAGATCACAGGATTGCGGTCGATCAGCGGTGGCTTGGTCTTGTTGAGGAATTCCGTATTCGGGTGGTGGAGATCGAAGACGAACTCGGAGAGCTCTTCGTGGCGGGCGAAGGGGTCGGGTTCGACCGCCTTGCGGATGGCGTCGTCGACCCAGGCGGGGATTTCGCGTTCCTCGCTGAGCACGCTCTTGTAGGCCAGCTTCTTCTGCGCCGCCTTGGTGCGCGACTTGGGTACCTGCGTGCCGTAGGGGAATCCGCCGGAGAGCATCTGGTAGGCGATGATGCCCAGCGAGTAGATGTCGGAGCGTTGCGTGCCCTGCTCGCCGAGGAAGTACTCGGGCGCTGCGTAGAGCGCCGCGCCGAGCAGGTTGATCTGCTCGATCGGCGTGTCGACCTCTTCCAGGCCGGCGACGCGGGTGGCGCCGAAGTCGATGATCTTCACGGTGCCGGTGCTGTCGATCATGATGTTGTCCGGCTTCAAGTCCTGATAGACCATTTCCAGCCGGTGGAAGGCCTGCAGGCCCTTGGCGACCTGCTCCAGGAGGCCGCGCACGGTGGGCAGATCGGGCTTGGGATTGTCGATCAGCCATTGCGCCAGGGTCTGGCCCTCGATGTATTCGGTGACGACATAAATGCTCTGTCGCTGCCGCGTCTGAACGCAGGGTTTCAGGACATGCGCACTGTTGATGCGACGGGCGATCCACTCTTCGAGCAGGAAGCGCTCAAGCGCCGCCGGGTTGGCCTGCATGTCGACCGACGGGGTCTTGATCACGACGCGCTCGCCACTGTCCTTGTCGACGGCCAGGTAGATGTGGCTGCGGGCGCTGCGCTTGATGACGCGGACGATCTGGTAGCCCTCGAACTCGTCGCGGGCCTCCAGCTGCGGCGGACACGGCAGGTCGGAGATCTGGCGGAAAACTTCGTTGGCTTCCGGGTCGGGCAGTTCGTCGATGCGGATCAGCTGGATGGTCAGATTGTCGCCGCTGCCGCGCTGCAGGGCCTCTTCGGCAATCGCCCTGGCCGCCGCGTCGAGGTCGGGGCCGGCGGCGATGGCCGCCTGGACAACGGCGGCATCGGTGTATTCATGGACACCATCGGTGGCCAGCACCAGCAGATCGCCGACCGCCGCCTGCGCCTGCACGTAGTCGATCTCCACCTTGCGGTCCATGCCCAGGGCGCGGGCGAGGTAGCTCTGCTCCGACGACACCCAGACGCGGTGATCCTCGGTCAGTTGCGTGAACTCGTTGCCACGCAGGCGGTAGATGCGCGCATCGCCGACGTGGAAGAGGTGCACCGTCGTGGATTTAATGACCAGGCCGCTGAAAGTGCAGACATAGCCGCGTTCGCGGTCGTAGCGGTGCTGGCTTTGCTGGGTCTGCGAATGCAGCCAGGAATTGGTGGCGGTCAGCACATGCTCGCCGGACGTTCTGACCGACCAGGCATCGGAAGTGCAGTAGTAGTCCTCGAGAAAGCCAGTGACGGCCGACTGCGCAGCCTCCTGGCTGACCTGGCTGCTGCTAATGCCATCGGCCAGCGCGACGGCGATGCCCTTGGCCGACAACTGCGGCTCGCGGGGAATGCTGACTCCATGGAAGTCCTGGTTCAGTTCCTTGCGCCCCTTGTCGGAAAACTGCCCGACGGCGACTTGCAGATGACGGCTCATGACAACCTCTCCCCCCGGTGGAATCTGCGTTCCATTGTGCAACGCGGCCCGCAGGCCCCAATGCTACGGTCAGCCGAAAATTTTGGCCAAAATTGAAAAAAGCCCCCGACCGGAGTGGACGGGGGCTCTGCCGCGCTGGCCAATCAGGCGGGCTTGCGCTTCGGGGCAGTACGGATGTGGGTCGAGTAGAGCGTCAGGCCGACGAAGGCCAGGCCGCCGACCAGGTTGCCAACGACGGTCGGCAGTTCGTTCCAGATAAAGTAGTCGTACAGCGTGAAGTTGCCGCCGAGCATCAGGCCGGACGGGAACAGGAACATGTTGACGATGGAGTGCTCGAAACCCATGTAGAAGAAGACCATGATCGGCATCCACATGGCGACGACCTTGCCGGTCACGTTGGTACAGATCATCGCGCAGACGACGCCGGTCGACACCATCCAGTTGCACAGCACGCCGCGGATGAACAGGGTCAGCATGCCGGCGGCACCGTGGGCGGAATAGCCCACCGTGCGGCCTTCGCCGATGGTGCCGATTTTCTGCGCGACGGCATTGGGCGCCTCGGTGAAGCCGAAGGTCCAGATGACGGCCATCATCACCGCCACGGTCAGCGCCCCGGCGAAGTTGCCGCAGAACACCAGGCCCCAGTTACGCAGAATGCCGTTTACCGTGACGCCCGGACGCTTGTCGATCAGGGCCAGCGGGCACAGCGTGAACACGCCGGTCAGCAGGTCGAAGCCAAGCAGGTAGAGGAGGATGAAGCCGACCGGGAACAGCATGGCGCCGACCAGCGGCTGGCCCGTCTGGACGGTGACGGTCACCGCGAAGGCGGCGGCCAGCGACAGGATGGCGCCGGCCATGTAGGCGCGGATCAGGGTATCGCGCGTGGACATGAAAATTTTGGATTCGCCGGCATCGATCATTTTGGTGACGAATTCGGAGGGTGCCAGATAGGCCATGGTGGTTTCCTTATTGGAGTTTGATTTGATTGGAAGCGCCCTGATCTGCTCTCAAGACCAGGGAACCGGAACCCCACCATTGGGGTTGGCCGGGCCGGCTACGCTGCCGGCCCATTTTTTTCGTACTGCGGTGGCCGCTCAGGCGGCCATGAAGACTTCGCCGTTCTCGACCTTGACTTCAAAGGTCTTGCAGCCGCCCACGTCGGGCGCGACGGCCTGGCCGGTGGCCAGTTCCAGATTCCAGCCGTGCAGCGGACAAGTCACCCGCTTGCCGTGCACGATGCCCTGCGACAGCGGGCCGCCCTTGTGCGGGCATTTGTCGTGCATGGCGAAGATTTCATCGGTCGCCGTGCGGAAGACGGCGATGTCGCCGCCGCTTTGGCGCTGCACGACGCGGGAGCCCAGTTGCGGGATGTCGTCCAGCTTGCAGATCAGTTTCCAGTTCATGGTTGAGTACCTAGTAGTTAGTTGCTAGTCGCTAGCTGTTGGTAGTTAGGGGTTAGTTGCTAGCGACTAATGACTAGCAACTAACCCCTGCATCAGGCTTCCAGCTTGATCGGGATGAATTGCTTGATCGGCTTCTCTTCGCGCGAGGTCTGCCACGGGTCCTTGGCATCCTTCAGCGAGTCGAGCAGGCGCTGGTAGTAAGCCTTGCGGCCTTCCTCGTCTTCCAGGATCTTGCCCTTGATGTAGTCGAGGCCGACG